>Ga0209489_108366_pt1 | contig 14207 bp, 3 predicted proteins | sample SiratrowhiteBW_FD_187527 | JGI IMG/M metagenome (GOLD analysis project Ga0209489, IMG submission 187527) | Root nodule microbial communities of legume samples collected from California, USA - Siratro white BW (SPAdes) (version 2) | ecosystem: Host-associated > Plants > Roots > Nodule | place: USA... | reverse complement strand
TATATATATATATATATATATATATATATATATATATGCATCCATCTCTTTAGCGCTTAGATATTAATTTGTAAAACTATTTGTGGATTTTGTCTGATATTCCGAGTGACCACAATTATCCATGTATAATTTATATACAATTTAGTGTTTTTTTTACACATTTTTCTTCCAGCGTAAGTGTATAAACTTTTACTAAAAGATAAAATTATTCAAATTCTTTATAAATCAGTCTCTTTAAAACATACATTCAAATAAAATCATACAATAGACATGCCTATATTCAGAAAAAAAAAACATTAAAATAAATGTATATTTATAGGCAGTGAGTAGTACGTCTGTGACTTGTTTAAAAACAGGTAGAAAAAAAAAATCCATTTAAATTCTTCACGAATAGGTATTTGTGAGTACATTTTTTCATTCGTTATTTTTTTTTTATAATCATGTCATTGATAAGATATACAAATTGTTACCTCATGTGCTCATCAGTATTCATAATCCCTACTATTATTTAAATTGTTTTTATACTAAATACATGTAACTTTGAAGGTTTGTCTTCTTAAAAGTAAATTGAGATTTATTCATTTAGATTTAATTGAGGGTTAATGTTGTTTAGATTTGGTTGTGTATTAACTATAACAATCTGTATATTTGAGTCTCTGTTCGTTATAAATAGTTATATTGAGTAATTAAGGATGATCTAGAGAGTATATTCCTAATAAGGACATACACAATATTATGGGGTATTTTGGACATGAATGATATTTTATAGAAAGATAATCAATAAATTATCGTCAAAATAGAGTTGGAAATATCTAATATTATCAAATAATATATTAATTGTTTTATTACCAATATAATTTTATGTACCGTCTCATCAAATATCGTATTAAAATCGGCCATGTTTGGCCTTTTGATTCAAGATGGGACTTGGCTCTATTGGTAATTAAGACTTAAGATTGGACTTAACACATAATTAAGATTAGTATATGACTAGATATTTTAAATTTATCACTGATTTAAGAAACTTAGTTTCTTGTTTAGGAAACTTTATTTACTTTCCCTACACGAGAAAGACTTTGTTTAAAGTGGAAAACAACCTAAGGAAGGCATATGATTCTTGAATGCTACAAGGAAAAAGCATTCGAACTTTAGAGAAACTTTTTCACCTACAACAAAATCTAACTTACTCATTTATCCTATTCATATTTATAGAGAATGATAAAACACTTAAGATAAGTTTAACAAAATATAAATATCAATAATAATAATATTATTATCTTGTAGATAACAAATAATGATAAGATATCTTCAATAGATAGATAATGAAGGTATGACTACCATATGTATTATACTCATCTTACTAAGTAAATTTTGTAGTGTTTCTAGCTAGTATTTGATTAATAAGTTATTGAGGAGTTATTGAGAGAAAGTACTCTACAAATGAGGAAATTGCACAATAATGTGGGGAAAGAGGAATTTTGGACATAGAGAGTTTTTTTTTTTTTCAAGAAATAACCAATATAAATAATCATTAAGTAGAGATAAAAGAGGTTAAAAAATATAACAATTTTGAATGGTCTTATTAGGACGGTGAATATCTTTTTATAGCTTTAGTTAGGAGAGATTTCTTATTAAAGATTATAAATTTTATGCATCCAAATTCAACCTAAGTTGAAGTTTTCTTAGAACTTTCAACTCAATTCAATTCAAAGATGAATAAAAAAGTAATCACATCTTTGAATGGGATTAGTTTTTAGTTATGGGGTTGGTTGTTGGTTTAACTTTGAACAGGATTTGGCCCGTGTTTCCCTTTCCATTCCGATGAGGCAAAATAAAATGAAAAAGAGAATAAACCGCAATCTTCTTTGAGAAAGGAGGTACTAACCCAACTTTATAAAAAAAATAGATCATCTTTAACATATTTATATTTTATAAGATGCGAATACTTTGAAGGTTAAATTAAAGATCCGTACAATTTTGATAATGATATATGCATCGGATAGGTGAATTACCAAAAAGGAAGACAATTACAACATCCAAAACAACCTTTATCCACCTTAGTCTCCTTTTCTTTACTGGTTGGCTTGAAGCCTTAAAATGTTTGGAATAAAAGTAACCCTTAGACAGTTAAGTGTATTTTTCCAACTTACTTTATTAACCTTTCATTACAATTCTCATTGCAAATTCTCCTTTATAATCATGGCAACTAACAAGTAAAGGATTTGAATAGATGTGATGTGTGTACAACTACTATCATATTATATTCAATGGAGTTAATAAATTGAACAAGATGATTCATTTCTCACAGAGTAATTGCAAAGTTTGTCATTCATTTTCCTTTTCCATGTATTTAGGCAGTCACAGAATAGTTGTGGAAAAATGAAATAGAATTTCATTAATTTTTTGAATGGTGGAAGGTTAAAGAGTAGAGAATATGAGAAGATGTATCCATCATACAAAAGTGTCTCAGTTGTAAGACTCACTGCTTTCATCGAATCCTGCTTCCCTTTCCTGCTTTCATTATTGGCTTCTAGCAAAAACATTTTCTTTATATACATAGATTGAATATTTCTATTTTGAAGCACATAAAACTAATACATATAATATAAATAAATAAAAGGAGGATGAAGTTACTCCAAAACCAACTTTACTTCTCATCCTAACCTTAATTGTAATAAATAATTAACCAACAAAAAACTGTTACACAAAAAAAAAAAAGACTAATTATCCTATTATATTCTGAAATTATATGGAGGTTGAAAAATGTATGAATTGAATATTATAAAATTAAGTTGAACTTTAAAAATAATTGGACTCAACTTATTATATAATTATTCAATGAAGTGGATTGAATGTTTTACATAAAAAGTAATATCTATTTTGGATAGTTATTATTCAAATTTTTAAGTTTATAGTTCTGTGTGGGTAACTAGGAAGAAGAATTGAAACAACAATAATTTGATTCACTACGTATCAATACATTTTTTTTATCTTTCTATATTTTGTATTTTATTTTTTTAATTATTCAATCTGATTATCCAGTCAAATTTAACCCAAATCAATTAAAATAAGGTAAATTCAATTAACTTTTAAATATTTTCACTATATATGCTCCCATCTCTAAATATATTCCATCCTACTCTATTTTGGTGACACCATGTTCCAAAACTAAGTATTCTTCATTGAGCCCATTGAAGGAGAGTATTTGCTATTATTGTTCTAGAAATATGCAAAGCTTGTGATTTAAGTATGAAGCGCAAAACAAACGTTATTCTTCTGTTGTTCGTAGCTTTTGAAGCTTAAATGGGATTACAGCAAAGGAGCATAATCATAATGACTTAAAATAACAGTTCTAATTCAAAAAAGAACCTAAATATAATATTTAGAGATCCGTGTCTAAGAGTGCAAATTGGGTATACCAAACTCTGGCCCTTAACAAATATTTAAAACTAGATATTTTTTAGATTCCCAAAACTTGACAACTTGCAAGCAGTGATAGAAGAAAAAAAAATTAGAAACAAGTTACTGCTTGTTTGGGTTTAAGTACTCCACAAGTAAAAACTTGTAATGGTGGTAGTTTAGTAAATGTATTTTCAATATATTTATATGAGCCTTTCCTGCAGGTGGCAGCCACAGGTTTGAGGCCACTAAGCACTTTTCCTGGTGAAGAGAATAACTTAGAAGAAAAGGGGACCCAACTTTTGTTATATTTTTATTTTCAAATTACCTTTATCTGTTTCTTTTAAAATTTCAAAAACTCCTAAACCATACTATCCTGTGATATGCATGAACCATATCAATAAAGCAGTTTTTTGACTACCTTTCTTCATTCTTCACTTAGTTAACAATCCATTAATCTTATTCCTCACACTAAATTAATAATACTGTTTTGTTTAGCCTTGTCTATTTTAATATGATAAGTATAAATAAATGCATCTTACTATTCATTTTATCCTAGCAGTGCTATCATGAACAGCCACCATGCAGTTTGTAAGAATGCTACATTCTTTCACAATTATATATTATGCAATATGCTATGTTACCTAGCTGTGAGAATGTTCTCCTTAGGCTATATTAAACTTGGATTTAGTTCCTCTAGCATGACTGATGATAGGTTTAGAGTATAAAGTGTAAATTTATAACCATTGATTAAAAAATCAATGGAATAGGTTTGAACACTTTTGTGATTTATTTTACAAGTTAAATAAACTTAGTATCATCATATATCAAGCTTGGATAAATCTAGTAACAATGTGGCATTCTCAACAGTGGCCAACTCCCAATTGCTAAATACTTAACAGAAAAAGGAGATTAACCAAATCTGCTAGCTATCTGTCTAGTTCAACATGTGCACAGACTCATGCAGAAACAGTTTAGTGTTCGTTAATTACAAGAGAAAAGAGTGTGAAAAGTTAACGTGAAACCAAATCTCAGAGCCAAAATATTGTGCATCACTGAACAAGGAACAGAACCAAAACAAAACCAATCACATGAGTTCTCAGGTCAAGCAAGAAACCAAACCACTGGAGCACATAAGATGTGCCCTTCCCAAACGTTAAATAATTGTTTACTGTCCCATGTGAGCATGTTTGGACCATAATTGAATCAGATTCCCTTCTTAGCTTAACAAAGGACGTCTAGTAGTACTATATAAATTGAGACCCCTACCCTGCAAGTTGGTACAAGACAATTCTTCCATTCTTTCTGTCCCACTCACTAAGCCTAGTATTCTCACCAACCAAAGCCTCACTACTCTCTCTAGTGTTTGCACTAGCCATGGGTGGCAACAGGCAAAGGAAGTCTTCCTCCTTCAAATCTGTCTTCAACATCTTCAAATCTAGCAACAGACAAAGAGGAGGGCATTATGATGCTTATGATGATGGACCAAAGCAATGGACCAGAGTTTGGCCCAGTGATGAGGACAGAGGTCGCTGGGGGGTGGCTGATCCTGTCATTGACATGAGAGCCGCAGCTTTCATTGCTCAATACAAGAAGCGGGTTTCTGAGTCAGAAGTTCACTGCCAAGCTCAAGTCCAGCAGTAGGAAACCAAAATCTCAGTCTCCTGGCTCTAAATAATTTGTTTGTGCCTCTACTGTAATTAGCTATTGATTATCATATGTGAATTTCACAATATCAATCTTGTTATCAATAAACTTTACCTGTTAATTCAAAGTTTGGCTTTCTTCTTATGGACCCTATTATATATACTATCTAATACTAGTACACATCGTCCTCCAACTTTATTTTTTCTTCACACACTATCATTTATCTCATCAGTTTGAGTTCACTTCTAGAAGGGTCAAGAGCTACAACTGCAAAAACACCAAAAAATGTTTATAAGCGAATATTAATTTTGCTTCCAACGTAAAAGAACAATGTAAAGTATTCAGATAAATTGCTTCTTTTGTTACTGTTTTATTTGAGAGCTGCAATGAAGAGAAGGCCTTTATCAAGGTAGATAATGGTTGAGACATCCTCAGATCAGTGTAACATTATTCATTTGATCCCTTGCCAATAACCTTAACATGTTTATATAAAAACTGTAGTACGTGTGTAATTAACTAGTTATCGATTATAGGATGTGAAACGCAATGAGTATTAATGTTAACACGAATAACCTTTGCGAGTTGAACTTGAAGGTTTGTGTCTGTCCATTGCAGCACGCATGTGATATATATACTTTCAAATTCATAAACGTTAAGTTTTTCCACTGTTCAAGAGGTTCTGGTCCATACCACCATTGTAACCACGAAGAGCTTCCGAAACACCAAATAATATTGACTTAATTGTGAATAAAGTTTTTCTTCGAGCATAAAGGACAGAACCAAGTATTCAGAGAAAATTGTTTTTTATATTGCACTAAGTTTCCTTCCTTCCAATGTACCTAGTATTCTGAGAAACTACGTTATTATTGTCAAATTACTCATTTGGCTGTCCCTTTTTGAAGCGAGCGCTTCACGTTTTTGTCATGGATGTCTTTGTTCGTCTCTTTTTGAAGCAAGGAACAATTAAAACCTTCTCAGAGTAGCATCCCATTCACTTGTTTGATCCTTCAAATATAGCGCATAGCTTTTCTTGATGTATATTTATGATGTACTGACATGACACTTAATTAGTACATCTGCATTTAAAAATTCTTTATTAATTGTATGGCAATGACATATTAACGACCAATATTCGTGAAGAGTTAAGTGAATGCCAGCTCTTGGAATCCTACATAATATGGTACAGACTTCCATCAAATGAGTGTTTCTGGTTTCTTCTAAGTTACAATGCCTACCTCTCACGTCTTTCTTCTTAAGCTCTTTATTTCATGTTAATCAGAGTTTCCATATTTTCCTTTCCTCTCCCTTCTTTTTGGCCCTACTTTTATATTATTCCCTTACTAGTAATATATACTAGTATTCATCATTTTTAGAAAAAGAATGATGTTGAATGGATATTTTTAAATTTACTAGGATGTACGTAAAGAGAAATAAGGAGTAAAGTATGTTGTAATAATCCAAATTTTGTAACTATAGTAACTGTAACTATAGTAACTTTGTAAATTCTATGTGTAATGAGAAAGCCTGTTGCTTCTCAATCTCCTTTAAGTTTTTTGTGTGCTTTACTTTGTGTGAGTATTAGTGTGTGCGCTCTGCCTTGTTTCAACAACTTGGTATTAGAGTTATGGTTCTGAATGGGACTGTGAAGGTGTGAGAGGACAAGCACTTAGGTTAAAGTATGCTTCCATTGCTGTTGCAGGTATAATAGGTTGGAATCTTCTAATATTTGATAGGAAGAGCTATGATGATTGATGTGTATAAATGGACGTTATTCTTGGTTTTCAAGAAGATGAAGAGGTTGTAAAGATTAGATTTCAAGAACCTCCCAAAAATGCTGGAGAAAAGTTAAAGGGCTGGACTGTAAGGTGAGGGTATTGCTGCATCAATGTGTACCTGCAACCTTTTTTAGAAGATTTCAACGTGGGACACATTGAAACAAATATATGAAAATTCTGAGAAAATAAATTACTTAGGAGGCAATACGATCTTCTTTCCATGACTGAATAAGAAACGATTGTAGAGTATTTTAGCAGGCTCCAAGTTTTGGCCAATTCCATACCACCTTATGATGAAATAGTGGCTGATTGTAGTAGCTGATTGCAAAGTTGTGGAGAAGTGTACTTAGAACATTACCTCCTGAGTTTGCATATTTTTTACATAAATATATTCCTTCTTCTCTCAAGCTCAATAGGCTAAAAATATGAATTATATTGTTATATTTTTTTTAAAATTTAATTATTTTTTTTGTTAATAAAACGGTCAAATTAAATAACATAAATAAACATAATAGTAGGATTAAAAAGATAATGAAATCGAATTAATTTTATAAGTGACGTGGTTGAACATTAAATCAAGTGATTATTCGAGGAGTTCAAGGAAATGGTTGAAATTTGTATGATGATTTAAAAAAAAAATATACTTATCTTTTCCATGAGACACAATGTTCTAAACAAAATTCTCATTTGAAACTACATCCAAGAGAAAACACTAATAAAGATATTAAAGTGTATTAAAAGATAGAAACTTTATAAAAAAAATATAATTTAATTTAAAAATAAAAAGGTAAAATATTATAAAAAACAAAAAAATGCTTAACTCACAATTGAACTCCTTATGTTTATTCTTTTATTGAACAATACTTACTTTGTTATTATTATTATTATAATGAAATACATAACTCACATGACGAAGAAGGTATAGAGTTAAAAAATCCCTAATCAATTAACCTAACATCAAAAATATATTTTGAACTTGTATATTTTTTTTATCTTGAATTTGTTAATTTGAAGGTTATTTGAAGTTAATGGTAGAATATTTAAAATTTCTTTAAAAATGTTCAACTATTAGGTTGTGAATTATAATATTCTATATTTAAAAGGAGAGAAGGAGAATAAGATGTTGAGTTTTTTGAAAAAAAAAAAAAACTCATATATGAAGATAAAGTCCTCATATATGAAGATAAAGTCCTTATCATTTGTAATCATTTCATAAAGACTTTATTAGAGTTGTTGGTTGCAAGCCTAGATCATATTGTCACAATATATGTTAAAGAAGAGATAAACTCATCAATAGATTCTCTCAAGATATATTAAGAAGGATACACTGTAACTTTTCAATGAAAAACACGAAGACGATTCTTCTCCAATGGCAACAACTACCCTGCTTACCAAAGAGTTGTAGTTTCATTGGAGGAATCAGAAAAAAGAAGAGGAGTGTCCTGCTTACCAAAGAGTTGTTCTCATTCGAGGAATCAGAAAAAAGAAGAAGAGACCACTAGAGTGCACATGAGAAAAGAAAACGAACGAATGACATCGATAAATAAGAAGGAAATGCTTACACAAAGATTATGATGAACTCACAAAAAAACGCAAAGGATTTTTAAACTGTAGAAATGACACAAAAAAGTTAAATGCCAGCTATATACGCGGTATATGAATAAAGGTTGTAAAGTTTCGACCTTTGAAAGATAGTTGTAAAAATACAACTTAAGAACTAATTACTCGAGTTGATACTCGACAAATAGTAAAAATTATTCATCCACTACAATAGTCTACTTACTCCTCATTTATAGATTTCTAGTTTAAGAAGCTTATATAATACTCATCTTCTAAATATTCAAAAAAATTATACAGAATATAATCTATAATCTGAACAACTTATATATATATATTATATTATGATAACAACAATTATTTATAATTGAGTGGATGACAAATACTAATTAATCAAGGATGTTTCGTACTAATCTTAATCATCTTTTATATATTCAGTCTAGGCCTATAAGTACATATTAATCTCAAAAGAACACTTATCAAATTTTCTTATTCACGTCAATAGTCATATATTCTATAATTTATCTAAATCTTCCTTGACTTGGATGTAGTTTACAGCTTAATTTCTCTTGATTTTCATCAATGATCAATCCTTAAAATTGTAATTTTATCTTCCAAAGTAATACTATTCTTTCTACCTCAGGTAGATCACAGTACCTTTTTTTGTTAAGAACAATATGTAATATATTACATTATATATAAAAATTTATAAGTATTATTTAAAATTATGAAAATCATTCTAATTAATATTTTTTAAATGAATCTATTTAAAAGAATAATATTAAATTAATTTTGATAAGACGTATTAAATAATTTTAATCTTAATGATTCATGTTATGTGAAAAAAATATTGTAACACAAGCTGAATAGTATAAAAATATAATTTATCCCTCTCAAAAGATTTGAAGATAAAAATCAATAACTAACAACTAATACCTCCTATCTACGTAATGCTATGATGAAATTTCATCCAAAATTAAAATTAAAGATGGTTTTTTTCATATATTTATGTACTCTTCAGATAAACAGTTTTAAAAAAGCTTTAACAATTACTGAACATACTCGAAACTTATTTAATATATACCTAAATTCTTTCATTTCTAAAATATAAATCCTTGAATGTTAAATACATAATAACTAACTTGATTTAATTTTATTTGAACAAGAAGAGCATCAAATTCAATATGATTTTTATAACTTTATGCTATTTAAAAATGTATGTTTTCACAAAAATATATTAAATTTTCACGATTTAAAAAATCTAATTACCAAAAATAATCCCATGCATCATACGGTAAGTACTTCAAACTAAGCTACAAAAAAGTTAGAAAGTTAATATACGCATTTGGTAGGTTTTATCGTGACTTTACTGTATGAGATTAACTTGTGAATAAATTTTACTAATTTTCTTTTTTCAGTGGAGAGAATCTCCCCAGCTGTCTTTCCCATACCTCCAAAGCGTAATTATATAATAATTGCTTCTGTAAAAGAATAATTGCTATACAAGGAATGAGAGGGTGTTCAGTGGTCCATGCAAATTCACTCCTCTATTTCTTTGCACATACAAAAAATCAAAGTTAGCTTTTTGGATCATTTTACCCCATTTGTTTAAACTCCTAATCACCATATTAATCATGCCAGAATAAACAGATGCATTCAAGTAGGTAGATTATTGGAAGTACAATGGAGCACTGAGTTAGGTGCTTAGATTGGTAGTGAAAAAGTACCAATAATAACGTGAATCTTCATAAGAAAACAAAGTACAAAAGCAGAGCCAACAATTGTGCGTTATTGATGGAATTTTCCACAAAGCTTGTTTAAGTCAAGTACAAACTAGCGGAGCACAACAAATGTGCCTCGACAAGGATGTTACAAAACAAAGTGTCGTTTATTACCTTGCCAAATCAGCACCATTCGAAGTCTTTATGTTGGTCTTACCTCTTTCTTTATTAGATTCTTTCACCATTCACAAGGCATGCATTTGAAGCCTCTCCCTCTAGTATAAATGAGTTGTGTTACCTCTGAATTCAAAACCAAGACAATCACTCCTCTCTCCAAACTTCATTGTCTTCACAGTGATTATTGCAATCATTGTTAGCCAAAACAACACCACACTCATGGCAGGTAATAGGCAGAAGAAGTCTTCTTCCAGTTTCTTCTCTATTTTCAACGTCTTCTCATCTAAGAAGCCCAGAGGAAGGTACTATGATGCCCCTGATTCCAGCCGCAGGGTGTGGCCTAGTGATTATGATAAAGGTAACTGGGGTGTTGCTGAACCCAATATTGACATGAAAGCTGAAGCTTTCATAGCCAAGTACAAGAAACGTGTTTCAGAGTCTGCACTCTACCAGCTTGATCCTGCTTCTGAAAATGCATAGATTGGAATGTGTATATTGTTTTATGTTTATAGATTGTAGTTTATACATTAATATTGCTTTGGACTGGTTGAATATATGTTAATAAATAATAATGATGTATGATTAACTTATTCTATTCAACTACTGGTTTAGTTGTTCACATTGATTTTCGCAAAATATATTTGCCTTGCTCTTCGGGTATATATGCTTTCGCATTCTGGTATATAAATAGCCATGAGCTCTTTCACAAGGTCAATTACTGTTAATATAAGTATAACCCTTGTTTAGGTGTATCTGATTAAGAGTAAATAAAGCCAAGAATGTATGGGAGAAATTAGTTCCTAATTGAGTGAATAACCTCTTTCATTTCCTCCACCTGTGGGGATTATTTCTTGGAACATTACAGTTTGAACATTCAACAAGTACATGACCAGTTTTAGTATGGCTTCACTTGTTTAATTCATTATATTAGAAGTAACGAGCATTAGTTGGTTCTTGTTGGAAATACTCAAGTGAGTGAGTTATATTATTTAACAGGAAACCAGTTCATGTTGTATTCCTTGGCCCAAATTCACCCAAAGTGTTCTTGTTTTTGCATTTAAGTTGGAAGTTGATATTTTCCCATCTGTCACATTAATATCTCAAACTTTTTCCCATTACTTTTGGAATGGAACGAAATGTTGATTTAAATATATTTAAATTTAGAATAGGAAAACTTTACTTTGAAAACCACAACTGACATACAATGAGATGCCAACGGCTGACGTGGAATAATTATAAATGTGGATAAGGGTAAAACAAACTTTTTCTTTTAAAGAATATTTAGGGTATTTTGTTATGAAAGAACATAATTGGATTTTAAGTATCTAAATTTAAAATTTGAAGAGTCCAATGCACCCATTTGTATAAAGGAGATTTCGTGTGACAGTGGTTGCCGTGACGAGCGACGGTGGGAGACCCATCGACGGTGGCGAGCGACGGTGGTGAGAGAATCGACGGTGGCGAGCGACAGCAGCGGTAGCAACATCAACGGCGGCGACAACAACAGCGACGACAGCAGTGACGAGATTCAATAGATCTGAGATTTTAACTCACTGCTTCTCAACCCTTGATGGAATGTGCTGGGCACCTATCTAGATAAAACCCCAAACATGTAAACCCTAAAAATGACTCTCAGTGCTATCCTGGAATGTTTTTTAAACGTCCTTTATCTTAATCACATCAGCGCCACGTAAGGTTGTAAAGTAAGTGTGTGCCACATGTGATTGTCAAAATATAACTACTCTTTAAAATAAGCATATGTTTTATCATTAAAATTTAAAATCGATCTTTCTAATTTTAATTCCTTTTAAATATTTTAATTACTATGTTCGAATTAGAAGTGTCAATGCCAGAGAGTAATCGTGAAAGTCAGGTTGCAACTTGCTATAAACAAGTTTGAGATAGATGTGATATTTAAGTCAGTTTGCAACTTGTCATAAACAAGTTTGAGATAGATGTGATATTTAAGTTTACCTGCACAAGATGTTTTATATAGGTCCTTTATCCAACAATTTAGGAAAAATAAAATATGATTACATTTTTATGACTAAAAAAAAGTACTTTTTAAATCAATTCGAGAAAAATGTTTTTAACTTTTCTAGTCTAAAATTTCATATTAGACATAAATTTGTAACTCAACTAAATTACTTAATTAACATGTGTTTGTGTTTTTTTTAACAAGTGATTACATAATAATTGTAGTGTCTAACCAATCACTACAAATGTAAATCAAAAACTTAGTTTTAAGAGTATTTTGTAAAACATTTTTAGTGTATACTACATTAACTCTTCTTCTTGGATTAGTATAAATGATGATAACTTGTAAAATAAAGGAGATATGAGGAAAAAACATACACAACAATTTATACTGGTTCATCTCTCACACAAACTACATTAAACTACATTCAGTTTTTGACTAATAAATCTAGTTCAACTATGCAGACTAATGTTCTAAAGTACATCAGAATATTCTTTGGGCATATAATCACTTTTGACTACTCCCTTTAATATTGACACAAATCACTCATGACTTAGCTGAGTATTCTTAACACAAGCCATTCCTGACTTACTTGAATATTCTTTGCACTCGTAGCCAATCTTAGCTAACCCTTTCAATATTCTTTGCTCAAGTCACTCATGGCTGACATGAGTATTCTTTTCTAAACAACCACTCCTGGCCTAAAGGTTTGGTGTTTCAATGATCTACTAATTATTAGGTATGATCACTAGGGAGGATTGTGTTTGATGATGAATACTATGTTTAGGTTTTATCTTCTAGTTTTAATCATCTTGCTGTATAGAAAGTGTAGTAGTACCTTTTGACGTATACAATGGATAAACTTACTCTCCTAAATAGCTGAATAAACACTCAATGTTTTTCATGAAGTTCCTCTTAATCCTAGTAATTTAATTGTGTTTCTTCTTTTAACTTGAGGATCCTTCTATGAAACTATGATGCTCTATCATCTGATCAACATTCTTAGTATGATGCGACCTCTACTTTTTTAACTTAGAGGAGTGCTCTTTATTTTAACAACATTTTGGCATGATGTCTCCTCTCTCACTTTTTCTTCTTTTTTTTTCTTTTTCTGGATAGAAGGCTTTTAACTCTGGAAGAAGATTCAAGAAACCATTTGTCATTGAGCAATTTCAACTTCTATGCATGTCCATTATCTGTCTGACGAGCTTCGATATGATTATTGCATTTAATATAGTTTTGATCTTCACTCATTTCTCTTCCCAACATCCTTGATAACTAATAAAGTTTATCTCCCTAGGTAGCATAATATTTTGTACCAATTCATGATTTTCATTCATACTGTACAAGGCATATAGGTAGATCAAATTTGAAAAGCTTTGTGTTAAGAGGTTGATGACGGAAACAACTTTAATTTATATCTCGAGAGATCTTTGATATTTGTTTTATATTTAATTTTGAAATGGATCTCTTTAGTAAATAGACATTCCCTACAAACATAGAGTAAGCATATGCATATATATTTAAGTACGAGGTAGATTTGCTTATTCTATGTATATAGTCTAATGTTTAACGTACTTTTCATATAACCTTATGTGAACTTTATCAGACTTTGGAAAGGACTACAGAATATTGTATTGTTTATCAAACAAAAAACTTGTGTATTAGATTATCTATTGTTTCATATAACTATCATTTTACCGACGAAGAAAAAAATACTTAGTATAACTTAGAATTTTAATCTTTATTATCTTTACAATCATCTTTACCAAACAAAAAAGTGTGACTAAAAGATATAAAAACACTTAAACATATAAAATAATGTATTTTTAATTTTGACACCTCATTATTTTAGAGACCACCTAAGTGAGAAACTCAAAGATGAGAGATTTGTTTAGATTATAAAGAAAATATAATTTTCATATATTAAATATATATATATATATATATATA
>Ga0209489_108365_pt1 | contig 14208 bp, 5 predicted proteins | sample SiratrowhiteBW_FD_187527 | JGI IMG/M metagenome (GOLD analysis project Ga0209489, IMG submission 187527) | Root nodule microbial communities of legume samples collected from California, USA - Siratro white BW (SPAdes) (version 2) | ecosystem: Host-associated > Plants > Roots > Nodule | place: USA... | reverse complement strand
AATAATAATAATTATAATTATAATAATATTATAACTAACAATATTAGAAATAATAATAAAAACAATAATATTAGCAATAATATTAATAATATTATTAATAATAATGATAATATTATTAATAATATTAATGATAATAATAATAATACAAATTTAATAATAATAATAATAATAGTAATAAAAGTGCTAAAAATACCAATAATATTTGTTATAATATTAGTAATATCAATAAAAATATTAATATTGTTAATAATATTCACCTTTACTAATGTTATTATTAATAAATCAATATAAACATCATTAATAAGATATAATAGTAGTTTTATCCATAAATATAAGTTCCTAAGTATTACCCACGGACATAGGTCCGTACGTATTACCCACAGACATAGGTATGTAGCTTTTACCTACGGAAATAGTTCGTGGGTAATACGTATAGACCAATATTCATGGATAATACCTACGGATCTGTGTCCGTGGATAATATCTACGAATCTATGTTCGTGAATAATACCTACGGACTTAAATCCGTGGGTAATATCTACAGATACAAATCCGTAGGTAATAATTCGTGGGTAATGCTGAATTTACTTACGGATACAGATTCATGGGTAATAATCTATGAGTAAATTGAGTTTTTCTTCTTGTAGTATATATATATGACAATATATATATATATAACAATATATATATATATATATATATATATATATTGTCATATATATAGAGAGAGATATTTTAAAATATTGTATGATTTTTTAAAATAATCAAATTATCCTTCTAATTTATATACGACTATAAATGGTACTAGTAAAAGGTAAAACAATATTTGAAAAGCATTTTTAATTGTTTGATATATATATATTGTATTTAAATAATTTTAAAAGCTTATAATTGGAATGAGAAGACTTGTTATAAGTTGGGGAAGTTTTCGTAACATTCAGAAGTGAAAAAATTCAAAATCACGAGTACGGTTTAAAACAACTTAAATAAGCTAAATAAAGTTCGGGCTAAATTATCTTTGCCAATTTTAATTCCGGAATTTTATTTTCGTAAGAAAATTATAATTTAATTTTAGATTTAATTTTTTTAAAAATATAATCATAATTATATGGAAATAAATATTTATTTTGAAGAATATTTTAGTTAGAATGTCGATAAAAAACAAGAGTTATAATAATTCATTTTAACTAGTGTATTGGGCCTCCCATATGTGTAGTTTATAGGTGGCGAAGGAGTGAGAGTGCGGCGGCACGATGGAGTTGTGGTACCAAATGGGATGTAAGTTGGGGTGGTTTGAGGTTATATTACAGAATATTTGTTTTGGAATATGTTTTGGTTTTTACGAATGAATTACGGAACACAGTGTTGCGAAATGTAAAATTTAAGGGTGCAGTGATGTTATTCAAGATCCAGATGACAGTTACGGAATGCCCTATTTCACAAGGAAATATGAGTTGCGGAATAGGGCATTCCGCAACTGTGCTACGGATCAGTAGTACAATTGTGGAATGCTCCATTCCGCAACTCGTATTTCCTGCAAAATGAGTTGCGGAATGCTCTATTCCGCAACCCATTTCGTAGACACGCAATACACCCTCAAATCGCAAACCACATTAAATCTCCCTAAATACTCTACAAATCCAAAAATACATCATACATACTTCAAATAATCCTCAAATATGTTGCTATTGAAGGTTTACGTACTAAAAATGGACACAAATCGAACCACGGAACGATGGCTATGCTTTGGGAGGTGGTGCTGCAGAGTTGAAATGAAGAAAGGTTCGTGGAGAAGGGAATATGAGGGCTTTAGGGTAGAAGGGTATTTGGGTCTTCACAATAATGTTTTAAGGGTATCTAGAGGATAGTTGCGGAATACCCTATTCCACAACTCATTTCGCAGGAAATATGAGTTGCGGAATGCCCGGTACATCCAAAGCATATTGAAGATTATGAAGAATGGAAGAGTCATGTAGATACATTTGAAATTCAAATGATGCTTCAAGTGTTGATGCAAGAAAGGCATAAATGGTTCAATGCCATAAAGTTATATTAGCAATGTGCTTTGAGCACTTTATTTTCTTGTGGGTTTGTGCATATGAGCTTTATAGAGAAGAAATGTCTTTCGTCTATCCACACAAGTTGCCAAATCTTCCTTTTGTGTATCTAACATTTCCTCCCTCTCAAGCAACATTGAGTAGATTTCAGAAGTTACACTTCTATGTTTTTTAGACCATGGTTTTCTTTTATATTGTCTTGTCTACCTGCTCTATCATCTTTTATCATGAGCCAACAAGGCATACTTTTGCTCTCTTTAGTGAGAAATTGCGTTTGAATGCTACTTTAGATACGACTAATGCACTTATTCAATGCATTTGAAGCTTATGATCACACCCTTCAGGAGGCCGCTAAATTGAAGGTAATGACCACATTCATGCTTAGTCTTGGATCAAAGCCTTTGTTGCTAACAACCTCGTCTACTCCAATGGTTTTTTCATCTCATGATGAAGATATGGAGGAGGTTGATTAAATATGTCCACCCCTTTATTTTTTGGCTTGGAAAGGGAAAGAGCATAGTAGTGATAAGTTAAGAGGGAGAATGGAGAAGAAAGAATGAGGAAAAGGGAGAGAAGAAAAGATAGGGGAGAAAAACAAGAAGATCTAAGAGTTCATTAGTTTAGAGAAACATACATATGATCTTCAAGATGCTTGAGCTTAAAGGGAGCTTTCAAAGTTATTTTGAGTTACTTTCTTCCAATGTTGTAACAGACTAAAATATAAAGTTCGATTTATTCCTATGAGATCAAAATAATGTACTTTGATACCTTGTACTCACATGACTAAAAGTTATATCATCTTGATATGATTGGACTAAAGAGAATTTAGCTTTCCATGTAATGATTTGACAACCCATCAAACTTGTTCTTGAATATATGTATGTGTGATTGTATTGTGTGTGTTATGTGAGTGAGTGAGTGAGTTTATATGATGTTCAAAATGTTTGTGAAAACTTGATTTTTTCAACCTTTTTATGGAAATATCATGTTTGAACTTTATTATTTTAAGCACCATAGAAAAGGGAGAGATTGTCAAAGAAAAGTCCAATAGACCATATTTTGATTAAGTGTTGTTAAACAACAAAGTATAAAACATTGTCATATTTTGTCTGTAAGATGGACAATTTTTCTTTACAACATATCATGTAAGACGCTAAATCCATTTGAAAAATGACATAACACTTTATAGTCTTTTTTTGTTTAATAAGCAATGTTTTACTCAAACGATAAGCACACAACTGAAGCTAATGTTATACTTCATGAAAATATATTTATGCTTATTTATGTTGTAGGAAATGTTTTCTTTCCTTGTTTGCAAAGATATGTAAAATCTTATGTCACATCAAATATCTCTTGGGAAATGAACTAAAACTGCTATGCTTCATCAACTTCCTGACACTTGCTTTGTCCACTCCAAACAAGACTAACTAACCTACACAATTTTTCACTTTACGCAACTTCAAGTAAAGACACTTTGACCAAGGACAAATAAGTACTACCAGCTATTAAGATGTTGTTTCGAGAGTGGGATGTCTTTTGGAGCTTCTAAACTAGCACATGGCACTCACATGAGGATATGGGTTATTTGAACTCTTCTATTTGACTTTTCAAACTTTTAAGACACATCAATGGCCATTAGAGCTCCACAAGTGGTACCACATGTACCAACTCATCCAAGTCATCATTTCTTTTCAATGTAATCATTACATTTTGCTAAATTCAAGGAGTTACCCATGTGTACTCCCTAATTTGAAGGAGTTAAGTTGTATTAATCATGTTTAGTGGAGTTAACTCTTGATTAGCGAAGTTAATGTCATTTTCTTGTCTCCTCTTCTCCCCTAGGTCGACTTATATAGGGAGCTCTCTTATATGTAAAACACATCTTGATTTGAATGAAAAGTCTTCTTTATGAGTGTGTGAGAGTTTGTGTTTTCTCTTCTCTTGTTTTGATTCTTATCTTGAGAAGCTTTATAAAGTAGTGAATCCTCTTGCACTTATCCTTTTATTCTTAAATTAAAGGTGGTGTATTCTTCTCCATTTCCTTGTCTCAATCCATTTTTGTTTTCATTTTTTTATTTTTTATTTTTTGTTTTTACTTGAAAACTAATAGTTTTATGGGTTTCTCTATAGGGTTTCTTGATTTGTGCCAACCCTGTTTGTATTTCCATGGAGGATCTCTTTTCCAAAACCTTTTCATTTGATCAAGATCCTCCCAACTTATTAAGGTTCACATCATTTATTCATAAAGTGTATATAAAACTATTCAAATCATATAATAATATAATAATAATAATTTTAAAGAATGTATTCAAAGAGTAGTATATTACAAATCTAGAATGTTGTAGAGGGAATTTGTTGGAGGATATACATTCTATTTGGACATTAAAACCTTATTTTTTTGTTGAGTTCATGATTGTCATTCTTGCTATTGAAATATCTAAAGAGAAAAATTATACACACATATGACTTGGGTGTGACTCTTCTGGTTTATTTTGATTTCCAGAACTCTAGTGATGTTCCTTGCACGTTGAAAACTCACTAATAGAGGACTCTTACTACTTGCAAGACTATAGATTTTAACGTTTTCCATATTTTTAGGAAAGAAAATAGATGTATTAGTACCTTTACTAATCTTGAAACTACTAATAAACAAGAGTTTTTATGGTATAATTTTTCACTTTCAAATGTTAGATTTGATTTATATATAAAGTTTAAATCTCTCTGAGTTTAGGTTTTGTTAGTGACTTTGGTGGTTGTTTTTTTCTTGCATGAGTTTTGGTTTGATCTCGTAATTCATTTTGTACCTTTTTGTTTTTCGTTTTTATGAAGTTTTCAAGTGGTAACATAATTGATGGAATTTTAAAGTAATTGGGATGTTAAAATTTATTATGATGCCTCACATAATTTCATGGAAAAAATTAAGAAATGTCCTAAACCTAGGTTCAAGATTCATGAAAAGTAGAGGTTGCAACATGTTTGTTAAGGTATCATGCCATTACCATGACATGAAGTTGTAATTTTTGTAGTAGATAAATTGTCATATTTTTATTATTATTCAATGAAGTTGTAATTTTTGTAGTAGATAAATGGTCATATTTTTGTTATTATTCCAATCAGGTGGAATTATTAACCCTGTACTTGGGAACAAGGTTGGGTGGTAGTGGTGATCTTAATTGTTTATTGCTTGTTGGCTATATATAAAAATATAACATGCCTACTTTTTGTACTGTGCATAGTTAAAAATGCACCTTCCTCTTTCTATGCACAAGGCCCACATATTATGATGGAAGAGGAATTCTTTTACTTCAAGACATAATATTATTAATAACAAAATATAATGCTGACAGATGAGCCTGCTTCTATGCAGTTACCTTAGTCATGGCAAAATGGTGTTCTATCTTATTCTCTGATAATATTTAGCACAAATTGAGTTCTTTTTGTACTTACCCTTTTGTTCATAAAAGTTAAAAGAGTGCATCATTTTATCAAAACAGAACAAAAATGTGAATATATACTGCATGATTAGAGAGCGAAACGAAAAGTAAAAAGCGTTCCTTGTGTTAGAACTTGAGTGCTAAAGGGCAATGAAATTAGCTTTCAAATATAATTTCCTTTCTAGCTTAATAAATATTATTTCAATTTAATTAGAATATACATATAGTGTAAAATGTCCGGAGTTTCTTCCTCTATTTGGAATTAACCATTTTAAAATATAAAAAATATATCTCTCAAATTTTCTTCTTCAATGAATAAAACATGATTTAGAAATTTATAGAGTGCAAGAAGAAATACTCTAAAAATTTTCAACCTTTTCCATGGTAATAATCATGTTTGGAGATCCTCAAAATAGAAGTCACTTGAGAACCAATCTCCAAAATTACCAAATCACTATTGTTGATTGTGAAATACACTCATCAGATTGTACATGAGTTGAGTGTGAAATTCTGTGAATATAGTCTCCTAAGTATGAAGTAGATCCCATATATGCAAACCAAATTGAAGTGCCTAGAGAGATCTATTATTGTGGCATTTCATTCACAACAAAACTCATATATAAAGCAATTTTTATTGATTGATTACTAAAAATTCTCACATATAAACTAAAAGCTTTGCTCCTATCTTAATGCTAACAATAATGCAACAAAGTAAAGACTAAAAGGCTTATACAAGGAGAAACAGGAAGCACTTGCATTTGTATATAAATCAAAAGAAAAAAAAAAAAAAAAAAAAAAAAAAAAAAAAAAACAGAGAAAATTAACAAAACAAGACTTAGCTGGAAGAAGATCCCAATCATTATTGGAATCATGACTATAAATAAAGACATCAAGCAATTTTTGCTTGAGCCAACTTCTTTTCAAGATACTTGAGCGATGTGGGGTTGATTTGAGTGAACAAATAGTTCCCAGCAAAGAGTTCCCCAAAATGCCCCTGTCCCTCTTTGAACCTTTTCTTCACCTTGGCACACATAAGCATCACTTTTTTCATCATCCACACTCTCCTCCAACTTCCCACTTTCACCTTGAACCTTCTCCTCAAGGGCACCCCTCTAAGCCTGCCCCAGTTCTTAGGCCTTCGGATCACCCTTTGATCTCTTTCATCATCAGATAAAGGCTCATCATCATGCCTTAGAATTTGGTAAGGTAGCTTAAAATTGATGGCACTAGGAGAAACCATTTGAACAGATGACATGGTGAGAGTGGAAAGCAATGAAGACAAATTTGAGTGTGCTTGTGATTGTGACAAGGATGAGGAAGAGGGTATCCCCCAGAAAGGATTTTTGGTGGATGAGTTTGAGGTGGTGTTGGAAAACTACATGGTGGTGTGTTATTATTTCAAGAGGGAGAAGGTGGTAGTTGAAGTAGCATTGTATTTATTGTAGTTTGGAAACTTTTGTAAGCATTTATTGCCCCATTTACGTACACATTTCTTTATCAACCAACAAGAAGAAAATGCTTTTCACAGCCACTCGTTTACGTCTCTTTACAGTTTGGAAGAAAGAGAAATACTACAATTGTAGATAAAAAAAATTACATTATAGTTTAATCCTGGATTACTCGACACTTACTCTAAAAATTAAGAGAAAACAGATAATTTTAATGAAGATATATAAATTTTAAACTCAATAAATATTAGATTAAATTACTTTCCAATCCTTTCAATTAATTGACTATTTAATGTGTTTTTCTTTCTGTAGCAAGTTTTGTTCAGCTTTTGGATCAAATATTAATTTTTTTAACGGTAATATAGTTAGTCAAACTTTTACATTTAATCCGTTATAAATGCGTGCTTACAATCTATCATGTCCAGATTATTCGAATTATACTAGAATTAGGGAACGGAAAGTGAGAGAATAGACAAGAAGGAAAAATTACTATAAAAATCAAGAAAAGAGTAAAAAGTCTTGGCTAGACTTTTGTTGGTTGGTTCTTTCTTACACTGTCTCTTGAATTTCTCACCGTGTTTTTTTTTTTATAAAAAATTTTGTTCTTGTTATTATCAAATTGATCGAAGCACTATGATGGGTTCATATTTATGGTTTTTCAATGGAAATTATTGGCAGTAGTCAAAAGCCATTTTTTCCATAGCTTAGAAGAGTGGATACTCTTTTTCGAGATGATAATACTATGAACAAAATTAGAGGCTTTTTTTGAGCAGGTTCTAGTTGATATTGATCTTTTATCTGAGTTGTCTCGTTTATGCTTTTATTACAGATATTGAATACGAAAACATTCTTTCATTTTTGTTCTTCTTGCGAAATGATTGATCACAATCTTAATAACGACAGGAAACACAACAAAACTTTTATTTCAGAAAAAGGAGAGCAAAAATGTTTGATAGAAGTATGTTCAAAAAAAAAAGTGAAAAAAAAGTTCTTTTGGTTCAAAGCTTTAATCTGAGGGCAACACTGCTAGCTTTAGTCAGCCTAATCAGGATTTTTCAGTTCAGAACAAAGTGGATGTTACTCAAGTTGTTAATTAAGAGATACAAATTTATTTTAAATTAAAATAAAATAACATAATGATAATAATATTAAGAATAATTTTAATTAAATTCATATGAATTTAATTTAAATAATAATAATAAGAATAATTTCATACAAATTTAATTTAAAAAATATTTATTATTATCAAATTCACTTATTATTAATTATTATTATTATGTTATTTTATTTTAATTTAAAAATAATAATTATTATTATTAAATTTATATGAATTATTCTTATTATTATTATTATCATTATGTTATTTTGTTTTAATTTAAAATAAATTTGTATGTCTTAATTTTTTTTATTACAGTTTTGTTAATTATTATTGTTAACTTTTTTGTTAATTGTTAAAGTAACAAACATAGTGCTAAATAATTAAAAAATTATTTGTTAATTATTATTATATAATGATTATTATTTATTTTATTAATTATTAAACCTAACTATCATAATATCAAATAATTAAAAAATATTGCAGAGAGAGAAATGATTTTAATTAATGTTATTAATTGAAATCGCCAGCATGATAAATAAATTTTTTTCTATCCATTTTAGGAATTAAAATTAGAAAACACACCAAAATGGGAAAAAAGCCAGTATTGTAACTATACTCTTGGTTATATGGTTAATTTTTCGCAAAGAAAGTTACATGGAACAATCTAATATGAAATAAGTGTAAATCAAGATGGTAACTAAAAATTGTCACATTGTTTAGAAACTCACGAAATAATATTACAACCACTCAATTAAAAAAAGAGGAATATACAAATACAAATAAGATAAATATAAAAATAAAATATTCCAAAATTAAGAATAATGTTCATTTTAGACACTGTGTACCAAACCCTCTATTAAATTTCGAATTTCTTTCATGTTATTGTCTTTGTAGTCTTGCTTTATATAATTACTTCACATCCACTTGTTTAAAAAGATGTACCAAACTACATTCGATTAAACGATGAATGACTAATATGAGTGTAAAATGGGTAATGACGGAAATATCCACTTGAACAAGAATTCACCCTTGTATTACTGTTGTATCTATCAAGTTTTTTTTTGCAAATATCTTTTGAAGTTTGAAACTAACTTTATGTAATTTATTCAAGATTATTTGATTCATTGACTGTAAATTTTTTACTTTTTTATAGTGTATGATCATTAAATTTTCTATTCATGTAAACCACTAGTCGATATTAGTTTATTTCTCTCTTTCTTTTATCATAAAAACTAAGCTGTAGAAAATATTATATTTTTAGTAGACGTATAATAATAATAATAATAATAATAATATTAAAAAGTTACTTACATAACACAAGTTCTTCATTCATGTAAAAATCAAGATAAGTAGAAAGTAAATGAGCGTTATTAATTGTGAGTGTAAATATTACCAACGATTTGTGGTATTAATTGCACACTTCACACACTCCAACCTTTTTTACTACTTATCTGAAGATATCTATGTTATGGGGTATTAATTACATGCTTCACTCTCCAACCTTACCAGCCAATTTAATTCTTATATATATATATATATATATATATATATATATATATATATATATATATTTACAAACTATACGCATTTAACGTGGTTAATATGTTAACAAGTGTAGTCGATATAATATATGTATATTTTTGGTAATCATATTACTGATAATAATATTTACCCGTTTTTCTGATGATCAACCTGGTTGATGATTTACCTGCATTGTTTTAAGAGTACGAGGATTCAAATGCAGGATTCTCCCCCCAAGTAAACATACTCTTGATTCATATATATGATATGAAAATTGATCTTGGTCCTGAAAGAGTATTAAATATTCTTTTTATGTTTTGAGATTTTTGGATTTGAATGTTCATTTCTTAGTTTTTTTTTCATCAGTGTAGTGGAGGGTGTATATGCAAAAGGTTTTCTTGTATTAAAGTAATTATTCAAAAGTGAGATGTATTGAGATTTAGAGTATATATATTTTTTTAAGTTTCTTGTCTTTTATAAAGGTCAAATGGTGTAGTTTTGATATAATTGATTGACCTTTCTGCAAGCTTTCAAGATCGTTGATGTCAAGATGGTTAGGTAGCTGCTTATAGAAGAGAAAATATTATTATGTATGGTTGTTTGATGAGAAGTGTCCAATTTGTACCTGACCGAGAACTTTTCAGTCATCGCGTAATGCATTTGCCTCCAAGCTCGTGGGACGATGGTCACAAGAGATAAACTTGCAACGATTCTCGAAAGAAAATTTAACACTTTCTTTGGTTTACTATGTACTCGTTCATGGGCCGAATAATTCTCAACTTTACCCGTACACTTACTTCCCAAACTCGAAGCCAAAAGTTGAAGGGATTTGAAGAAAGGGATTAGAGCTGATTTAAGCCCTTTATGGGGATTCATGACTTGTGGTTGGGAGGTGAAGGGTTATTTTTCTTCAACTGTCACCTTCGCCAACGTGACAATATAATTATAAAACTATTCATAATAGCTTCAGTGATAAAATAAGTTTCACTCATCAAGAAAAAATTTAATTGTGTCCTCTCACACCTCAACAAGTTTGAGGATCAATCGTATTTGAGGACAAATCATTCTCAAGATGGAGATATGATAAAAATATTCAATCATAAAACCTTTGGCTAAGAGGATAGAAGATAAAGTTTTAAGGAAGAAGACTCTACATTTAAAGAGTGTATAGAACCTTAGAATTTTCTTCTTTCTTTTTAGTCTTGTACAAATTGTATAAGTGTACTTTCTTCTTTATATTTTGTTGGATTTTGTGAAAGTATAAGTGGACTCCCTTTCGACCTCAATTGGGCCTTGATTTTGGCTTGAAATATCAACCAAGAACCCTAGAATATTTTTCAGCCAAGACATGCACATGAAGGGATAAGAAGGATTGGAGCATGGAAGTCCCATATCACATGGGAGAGAGTAATTTAGTCAAAAGCAAGACGTTGAATTCAATCTTGTGCATCCTTGCATATGCACTAATTTTTACTTTGAAAGTCCCGTATTCTTTTATTCATGAAGTGACAAAGGGCTAGACATTTATAAATAAGATTCCTTGGAGCATGTGTAACTCACTATTTGATTGAATGAGAATTGAATTAGCATTATCCATTCTTCTCGTTCTCTTGAGTCACACATATCTCGAGTCACACATAAAGTAATCTTCTCTTAATTATTCACCAAGAACACTTTTGAATTTCTTAAAAATCTTAGAGAGATGAAAACTTTCAAGTCTTATGTTGTTTGGAAGAAGGTGTTTTCCAAAACTATTTTATGTGCCTATATGTTGTTTCTTAAATTGTGATGATATTTTAGAAAAATCTCAAAAGAATAAACTAAGAAGAGGAAAAATAAATTTACTTTTTATTTTGTTTAATTTCTTTTCTTAATATATATTATAATTTTCTAAATGGATAAAAAATTATTTTAAAAAGATTTAAAGTGTAATGTGAATATTAGATATAGTTTATTTATTTTGTGATAATTAGCAACAAAATATATATATATATATATATATATATATATATATATATATATATATATATATATATTTGTAAAAAATTGAAGAGAAAAGTTTGAGAGAGTCATGGTTAGGGCCATAGTCTCCTAAAAAAGGGAAAATAATAATAAAAGATAAAACACAATTTTGTAAAATTATAGGAAAATGTTTATTTACAATGATTATGTATACTTAATTAGAATTTTATTACTCAATGTAAAAGCTCTCATTAATCGTAAAAAAGATGGAGCTTAATTGTAGGTCAAAGTTATAATTATAAGCTCACTTAATTATGTATGGAAAATACTAACAAATTTGAGTAAACTTAAAAAAATGTAAAATAGTAGAAAATTCCAAATATAATTATATATCCATTTTGAAGCACTCAGATATTAAGGATTAAAAAATTAAACAAAAATAATATTTATAACAAAAATTATAGTCAAAAAGTAGGCAAATGTTAAATTAGTTAAAAATACATAATTAAAATATTTATGCAAAACAAACTTAATTTATTATTAAAAAGTTAAAAATCTAAAAAATAAAATATATAAAAAACATTTTAAAGAAACAATAAAATTATAAATGTAGATATAAATTATAAATGTATCATTATCCATTCACCTATCAACGGTGTAGCATATAAAGATTTTTAGTTCATTTTTAACTAGTACGTCAACTTCATCAACTTATCATTAAAAAAATTAATACATCCTCTATACTCCTATGGTGAAAAGTTTACCTTGATGGTTTCTTCCCTTCTATATTAAGATTTATATTCATATTAGTTATTGAATACAATATGTCTCTATAAGGTTGATAGCTATACTTTGTTAAATAGATATATGTATAAATTTGAGTTGAAAGAAATACTATAATAAAATTCTATTTATCATTTTTACTGTGTGATAAGAATACATTTCCGACAATTAAATTAATTCAATTTGTAAGGAAAATAATTCGCTCAACTGAAAAATGTATATGATTAACTAAACTAAAAAAAAACAATCAATTAAAAAATGTAATTGACTAATTAAAAAGGATTTCTTTCAATCTTTTTGAAATTGAGTTTAATTTGAATTTTTTAATCCAACTTTTATACAATTTAACTCACTTCAACTAATTTAACAATTTCGTTAAAATCATATTTTTATTTTAATTGTTTTTCTTGAATATTAGTAAAGCACTTGCATCTGTACGTACATATGTTATATATTAATTAAATTCTTGTTGATGTAACATTTATCTTTACTAATTTACTTATTGTCGTGTATGCATGTACATATTTTCTATATATTATCTTATTTTAATTTAACAATTTGTACTAATCCGTTTCCATACGCTATTTAATTTACTTCACGCTTGATGTCACAATTTGTCGTTATGCACATGATCTCGTCCTACACCTCCATATCTCGTACAAAAATACAATTTATTCTTGGAAAAAAATTTACAATTCAACTCTATTCTTACATGCTTTCGGATTCTACAATCCGAAAGTTAAAATATTTTGAATTAGATTCTTAGATTATAAAATTTGAAAGATATTTGACATTTGAAAATAATTTTCGAATTATATAATTTGATAGCGAGTCTATATAATATATTTCAATACCCTATATATTATATAGTCTTCCGAATTTTATAATCTACTTTGGATTACCAGAAACTATTAAACATTTGAAAATGACTTTTGAATTGTGAAATCTAAAAATATTTGTTTTGGGCTTATACAATTAGGAAAGAATTTTTAAATGCCCAATAGCTTTCAAATTTTGCAATTGGAAAGTTATTCTCAAAATTTATTGATTCTCCATCAATTTATTCTGACCACTCACATTGCTTCACCAACCTATAGACAAAGAAGTTTCTCTTTCAAGCCCACCAAACTTTTGATTTTCTCATTCACTATCTTTTTTTTGGATTCTCCACTATAATGGACAAATTTCTCTTTCAAACTCACCAAATTTTTTGTTTCTCATTCACTATCTTTTTTCCTGAATTCTCTAGCCTTTTTTTTCAAATTCAAGCTTCCAGATTGTATAATCCGAAAGTCAATTTTCTCAAACATAAACTTCCGTTAAAGAAAATACCTTATAGATTGTAGACTTTTAGTTTTCTCCTTCACTATTTTTTTCCGAATTCTTCACTACAATGGACAAAGAAGTTTCTCCTTAATCACTAGGCTTTTGATTTCCTCATTTATTATATTTTCCTCACTTCAACACTTCTTCTACTGTTTAGCCTTTTTTTCAAATCCGTTAAAGAAAATACCTTCTGAATTGTAAAATCTGTAGGCAAAAAATTTTTGTTATAACTTCAGGATTTTACAATCTAAAAACTTTAAAGTTTATGAATGAACATTTTTATCTTTTACTCATGGTATTGTGAAAATTATAGAGGAAGAAGATACTATGGAAGGGCAGGAAGAAGCACTCTGGAATTATGATAGTCAATTTTTAAGGAGGTTTGATATAACACCAAATGAGATACTTGAATCAAGTTTTATGATTTTAAAACGTAATGCAGGCTAAAATCGTAAAATGATTTGTATTAAAAAATAGTTACAAAAAATAATTCCTTTATTAATTATTATAAATAAATTAAAAAAATTGTATTTTATAACATTGCATTGTTTTAATATATATATATATATATATATATA
>Ga0209489_108363_pt1 | contig 14209 bp, 8 predicted proteins | sample SiratrowhiteBW_FD_187527 | JGI IMG/M metagenome (GOLD analysis project Ga0209489, IMG submission 187527) | Root nodule microbial communities of legume samples collected from California, USA - Siratro white BW (SPAdes) (version 2) | ecosystem: Host-associated > Plants > Roots > Nodule | place: USA... | reverse complement strand
CCCAATACCATGAGCAAATTAGCAATGGTCTTCGTATGAGCATATACCAGATTCCTACCATTTATTACACAGTTCAGTTTTTGAACATCCCTTGGTTATACACTACCATTTCCAAAGGCTCCTCCTCTTTCTGCCCTCCACGCACATATACCTTCTGAAAGGTTTCAAGTGTAGTTACAGCGGCGCGTGGGTGAGTAGCGTCTTTATTGCGAGCTACATTATTATTGGTGGCAACAGCAGCAGACTGAGCCATCTTCAAGTAGCCATTGGACCTCATACTTTCACCACATTATTCTCCATCACACTCGTTGGACTCTCGTCGAAAACTTCCTACAGGTCCCTGTTATTAATATTATTCATAATATTGTTGTGATTATGATTATTATTATTATTATTCCAATCGACATAATTCTCTTTCCTTTCCCCAATGTGAAGGCTGCGGAAGCCATGCAAAACATCGAACCGCGTTGGCTGAGTCTGGAAGGAGCAGGTGTGGTGGTTGGAATGTGGGTCAAGAACGTAACTTTGGAGGTACAATGGAAAAGCAAGGGAGAGGAAAGTGATGATAGGTTTCTTGTGAGTGTTGGATGTGGTGTGTATAGGTGCTGATTCGTAGTGGTGAACGAAAATTTCTCTATAAATAACCTTTTGAAACAGACTCTAGTACCAACAGGAGTACCATAACTAGTCAGTAAGATTTAGGAAAGAAGAGAAAAAAAGAAAAAAAAACGACAGTAGCAGTAGGAGTTTCGGGTGCATGCTTGAAAGTCCAATAATGGCAGTGAAATTACCAGTGAGCATGGCGTATTTCACTGACATCAGGTTTAACAAATTATTTACACACAATGATCCAAATATAATTCATCCAGATTCAACACAAATTCAGAATCAAATAAATTTTCCACATCACAAATCAATATAAACAGATTAAGATGAAGGATGATAATAAGATGCAGCAGTGTTCATAATAATGATTAAATGCCCAAAATTAAACATGTTGCTGGCAGAAGCAGACTTTCTTCACTGTCTTTCCCTCACCACTCACCAAAATGTTCTCCTCCTCCTCAATTTTTGGAAATTTCCTTTTTGCTTTAACCCTCTTCCCTCTCTGCCCAGCTAGCTCCTCCTCTCTCTCTGCTCCCGCTTCTTCTTCCCTTTTCACTCTGCTCCCCTTTCCCCTCTTTTCCCTTTTTTTTTCAACCCCCCTTTTACATGTCATCCCCTTTCCGTTTTCTTTCCCTCTCTAACTAATTTCGTTCCTCTCTCTCTCTCTCTCCACGTGCCAGCCCATTCTTTGCTCAAATCCTCTCCATTCCTAGCTTGCCATGTGGCGGGCAAAAACTCTCCACTCTTAGCTTGCCACGTGGCAAGCATTTTTTATTCTATTTTTAATTCTTTAATGAGCTTTAAATATTCACTTAGCTTTTAATTATTTTTAAATGCTCTTTAATTTTTTCCTAACAATAAATTTCAATAAAAAAACAATTTTATTTATTTATTTTATTTTGATTAAAGCACCCACAAAATTAAATAAAATTATTTTTTAATAAAAATAAAATAAAAAAGGATATATTTTTACCCGGACAAAATCGGGTATTGACATGAATTTAATCAAAAAATTATTTTCAATAAAACCTCGCGGTATATAAAGCTATTTAAATATTTAATTAAAAATTATTTAAATAAAATACTACAAAAGAAAAGAAGAAAAGAAACTAAAAAACAAATAATAATAATAATATTTGACTTTAGTATATTTTTATTTTTAGTATAATATAAAATTTGTTTAAAAAAAAAAAAAAAAAAAAAACGCTACACTCACTAAGCCTATTATTCATTGCCCATCACAACAAATAAGCTAGTGGGCTTTTTTCTTTAAGAGCTATCCACGTGTCTTATTTCTTAACACTTTAATCAAAATTTTATATATTATTATTATTAGGCAATTGAATGCCCATTGGCTGAATGCTAAAACACCCTTGTACCATTCATATGTGGCTTTTTTTCACCTTTTTTTCTCGCTATCATGAAACCAAAACGGGCCAAGCCCACCACCATGCCACTTACTCCACTTTACCCTAAGTTTAGGGTTCCAAAATACCATGATGGCACCTGCGAATGGTTCAAAGAGAGATGTCATTTGAGCACGATGAGGGATTGCAAGCGAAAGGAAGAAGAGGTTCAACATGGCTATGAGTTTTGGTGGAGGTGCGGCGGGTGACAGCGACGTTGCCATGATCTCCGGCAACGTCGACGGCAAGGAATGGGGGGGTGTTTGACGCTGTTTTTTTGGGTGAGGAATAGTGGCGGAAGGTTATTATGGCTAGGGCTGAGAGAGGACGTTTAGGTGGTTGAGGATGTTATGGTAGAGATGGTGTAGTAAGGCGATGATGGTGGTGTGGTGGTCGTGAGGCTTGACGGAGATGCTGGTGGCGCTGGAGGGTGGTGGCATGACCTTCCCTACCGACGTGAACGACGGCATAGGAGATCGACGGCAACCCACGGTGGCAGGAGGTTCCGGCGATGCGATTGGGTGAAGGATCTAGTGGTAGAAGTCATTTTTGTTGTGGATTTTGGGCGTATTCGAGGTGAGAGGATATACGAGGGGGTGGCAAGTTGGCAATAGTTAACGACAGTGGCTATGGTTGTGGCGTATGAGCTGAAGCAATGGCAGTTCTATTGTGGTTTGGGGTTTTGAGACGAAGGTGAGGGCATGGAGGTTTTTTATCAAATTTTGCCTTGCTTGGTTTCTGTTCTTGCTCATCCTCACACTACGACGAAACAAGGGGACTTGATGGAATCATGAGTGAAGGTCGATGGTGGTATAAGGATTCAAACACTCCACCTAAGTTCACTCTTAAGGTTTCACGTTGAGGCTCCGTTGTTACATTTTGTCCTGGTCTGATTTTAAGGTATAACCTATATTTACCATTATTCAATTTCACTCTATTAATTTGAAGCCAAACAACTTATATTTAATATTGACATTGACACAGATCAACCAATCATGGAACAAACAAAGATTCCAAGTGGAACAATACACTCATATAGAAGCCAGTAAAGGAGAAAATCATACCTATTTACGATCTTTATAGAAGACAATTTCTTTGCTTTCCTTTTTTTTTTCTTCCTTCAGTTTGATCCTTCCAATTTCTTTTCTGTAATGGACTTTGCACTTGTAGGTTTTAGACTTATACGAGAAGTAAACCAAAGGTGGTGAGAATTCTCTGAGTTACGAGAAAAAGAATCCGCCCCCTATAGTCTGCATATCCGACTTTTTATATCATGTTTCTTTTTCCTTTTGGGTGAGTAAAATGCCAAAAGCAGTTAGCAGGGGATCCATAATGGGGAACCAATCAGCTTTTTCAGAGATTGTGCAGGAGACATTGCAGCTCCTGATTTTGGTGTAGAGGGTGGTGGAGTCAGAACAAATGTACCACAGAGAATCAGAAGATTTGGGGGGTGCTAACAGTAGCTATGGGGGTGTGAAAAGGGGAGCGGTCTGATCCAAGAGGTGCCAGCCTTGAGAGGACCACAACTTTTTGTATTTTGCTTCCATTATTAAAATAAAATAGAGAAAGATAATAAAATAAATACATTTTTTCATTTCATCATTTTTTTTAACAAGAGAGAAGACAAACAAAAATCAAAGTTTACTAAATGATTCAAATTTTGAAATTATGATTTTAAAATTATTAGAAACACATATTTTTTATCCGATCGAAACTAGGTGTTGACAATAATCAGGAGCATTAGAACTAATAAGCATAGCATTCATCATTTCTTTAAGAGTCCTATTTTTTCTTTCAACTACTCCATTTGATTTAGGTGAATATGGTGGGGTTACTTCATGAATAATTCCTTCTTTAACACAATAATCATTAAATGAAACATATTCACCACCTCTATCTAATCTAATCCTTTTAATCTTCTTATCTAATTGATTTTTAACTTCAGTCTTATAAGAAAGAAACATATCAAAAGCTTCATCTTTATGTTTTATTAAGTACAGTTTTATATATCTTGAATAATCATCTATGAAAGTCACAAAATAATTTTTACTACCTCTAGTCATGGTTTGTTTTAAATCAACAAGATCAGTATGAATTAAACCTAACAACTCAGTTTGACGTTCAACAGAATGACATACTTTCTTTGTTATTTTAGATTCTACACATACATCACATTTCATACTTTTCTTTATCATGCATGTTAATTAATCCTAGTCGTTGCAATTTAATAACATACGAAGAATTTACATGTCCTAATCTAGCATGCTAAATATCATAAGAGTCAACAATATAAGCAGAAGACACAGATCCATTAATAATTTCAGAAACATTCAGTACAAAGAGACCTTGGTCACAATATCCCTTCCCCACAAACACATTATTTTTTGTCATCACAATCTTATCAGATTTGAATGACACTTTGACCCCTACTTTTCCCAATAGTGCTACAGAGATCAAATTAACTCTGATTGATGGCACATGCAGCACGTCACTTAAAGCCAAAGTCTTCCCAGATGTGAGCTTTAGAAGAACTTTACCTTTTCCTAGGACAGAAGTAGTCTTAGAATCACCAAGACAAACTTGTTCTTCTCATCCCCTACACTAGAGTAGGAGGAAAATGCATTTTGTTTGCACAGATATGCCTGGTAGCTCCAGAGTCTACCACCCATTTGCTCACATTTGTCACAAGGTTCATTGTAAAACGACCGCACAAATTGTATCTTCCCCTTTGGCTATATTTGCCTTAGGAGGATTCTCGTTCTTGACCCTGTGTCTGCACTGAGATGCATGATGACCCGGCCTTTCACAAACAAAGCAGTTTCCCTTCTTCTTGAAGGTGGGTTTGGGTCCACTGGGACGGGAAAAATTAGATTTATTTTTCTTGTGATCAGGTTTTTTTCTCATACCTTTCCGGAGCTGGTCTGTCTTCTATCATATTTGCTTTGGCAGATAAGGCCTTAGCTCTTGTAGCAGCACACTCCTTCCGGTTGGTGTCTTCAATGATGATGTGAGTGATGAGGTCTGGTAGTGACATCTATTTATACCTGTGCTTCAGTTGTTATTTGTGGTCTGTCCAGGACTGCGGAAGTTTCTCGATCAGAAGTTCCAAAACAAATTCATCAGGTAGAACAATATTCTCTGCTTTAATGTCTTCAAGTAGCTTGTGATATTCATTTATTTGAATCTTGATATCCTTGTCCTCTATCATCTCCCAACAGTAATACTTTCTGATAACGAATCTTTGTCGGACGACATCTTTGGCAGTGTATTTAAGAATAAGAGAATCCCAAATTTCCTTTGCTTCCTTGTAGGAGCAATACACATCGAACAGATCATTAGATAATGCATTGAGCATGGTGTGACGACATGCCTTATTTGCATGAATCCAATCTTCAATTTGTTTCGCAAGAGAACTGGTGTCCGGTTTGGATGTCGTAAGTGCAAAAGCAACTCCATACATGTCTAACAGGGTAGACACTTGTTCCTGCTAGCATCAGAAGTTTTAACCCGAGAAAACTTCAATCTTTGAAACATCTGGAAACGACTTTGCAAAGATGGTTGACGTTCCGAAAGCACTATTTGACATATCCGGCACAGTGTTGTTGTTTTCCACACCGTCAGCCATAAGTCCTTAAGATTATTGGAAAAGACGGGTGAAAATTAATAAACTAAAATTCTGGAGGCGTGATAAAATATCACTGTCCTTAAGGACTTATCCGTGATAAATGCGCAAGTCCCACAGGATACAACAGGAACTTCTCAGTTATAAACTGAGGATCTCAGAACTAGCAAGAAAGTTCTCTAAAGCCAGAAATGCCCAAGAAATTTAGAGAAGAAATAGAGAAAGAGAAGAGAGAATATGTGAAGAAAAGAAGAAGAGAAGAAGAGGAACTCTTAGTGTTGTGTATTTTCGGAGTAAGGGGATCCTCTATTTATAGAGGGTGGAAATAAGGGGATGTTGAAGAGTGAAACAGAATGGGAAGAATGCGTAGCAAGATCCATGGAGGAAATGGCCATCAACTTTCAAATTTTCCTCCAATGTTCGAAAGTGTGCCCAACAACCCATGTTCTTCTTCCATGTTCAATGCACCTCCCGCAAGGATCTCTACCAAACACTACACGTCTCAAAATATCTCCGCAAATCTACTTTCACAACATATATAAGTTATTTATAATAATTATTTTTCAAATTAATTTATATTTTTAAGATATATATTTTAACTATTTACAAATATTATAATTGAGTAGAAAAACTATCACGAGGTTTACGAAAAATTCAATTTGAAGGTCTTGATGGGTCAAAGAGCAACTTACAACAATTTAATAAAGCAACAGAGGTTTAATGGGATTGTGAAAGGCCAACGATATGTTTGGCATTAGAGATTTGACTTCCAATATTTATTATCGTGTGCCATGCGTTACTCAAGAATCCTCTTAAAACTAGGCATACACTATATCAATCAGTTAAGAGAGTCACCACTACAAGAAGTTAAACAAGCAATTGATCTAAGTTAATTCAACAACTATAAGTATCCTTAAAGCAAATTATCAATTGGAGATAAATCCTATAAAAAAGCATATACATGAAAAAGATTAATAAATATTTATATACAATGTTATTATAACGTGTAATGTTCGAAAATAATTATAGTTTTAGTTTAAAAAAATTAATATTATAGTAAAAAAAAACCTTAACCTCGAAAGGATGACCTTGAACTTTAACTTTTAGATTTACATCATGATTGGGAATGATGTCAAAGCCCAGTCCACCTTTGAATTACAACATTATAAAGCTGATTTGTTTTTATGAAACACTGAAATGAATTACTTATATGAAAAAGTTAAATATAGTTGATTTTATTAAAAGAAAACAAAATTGTTTTATAATTAAATTCAATTGAGCTAAACCATAAAATTGATAAGATTTTATAAGTATACGCTTTAATTATAATATAATAAAAATATTCAATTTGGTTTAGGAATAGTTAGTGACTCATGGGTCAATTTCAACCTACTCTTTAAAGAAGTTCTCTTTTCATTCCCAACGAGTATCAACCTCCAAAACCCCTACATAAAGTGAGATAAAGGTCAAAGTAGGTTTAGTTAACCACAAAACTTCAATTAAATTAAATTGTACAAATTCTTAAAATATTTTAAATTATAAATTGATTCTTAAATATTTTATATTAATTATAAATTAATTCTTAATTAATTTTTATTATTTGCAATTTATTGGAAGGTTAAGACTAAACCTAACCTGTCCCACTAGGCCAACCCCAACTCAACTTTAGTTCGATACGACCGACATTGTCTGACATGGATCAGACCTTGGCTAATCCTGTCTCAGCCTAAATCAACATAGTTTGATTTAAACCTGGTCCGACATGGGCCCAATGCGACTTAGCTCGAAGTGGGCTTGACTCGAATCAACCCAGTGTTGCCCAACTCACCTGGCCTGATGTGGCCGACTCAACTAGGCCTGATGAGGGCTCGACTCTACTTGACTTGATGTGGACCCAACACGACTCAACCTGACGTGGATCCTCGACTGGACCTGAGGTAGACCTTACTCTACTTAGCTCGAGGTACGCCCTACTTGACTCGACATGAGACAAGGCCAACTCGAGTTGGTCTGAAGCATGCTTGACTCGACGTTGCCTCAGGTGGGCCTTACTCAACTCAGCTCTAGGTGGACCCAACTTAATTTGACTCGAGGTGACCCCGACTTGGCCTAAGGTGGGCCTGACACGACTCAACCCAAGGTGGGCTTGACTTAACTTCGTCCGAGACGGGGTCAACTCAACTTGGGCTTATTTGGACCATACTTAACTAAACTTGAGGTGGGCTTGACCTAATATTTACACAACTCTACTAAACCTAATGTCAATTGAGTATACTCGACCATTGTAGGCCCAACATGACTTAACCAAAAGTTAGCTCTATTTAACTTGGCCCAACGAAGGATAATTCGACTCGACCCTATGTGGACCCAACAATACTTGGTCCGACATGGACCCAATTTCACTCGCCCAAATGTTGGTCCGACTTGATTTGGCATGATGTAGGCCCAACTCAACTCAACCTGAGGTGAGCACAACTTAACCCGGCAAGAAATGGGCTCAACTTGACTCAATCTGATGCGGACCCAATTGGACTCAGCTTGAGGTGCGTCCAACTTGACTCAACTCAAGATGGGTTCTACTTTATCGGCCTATCATTTGCACAACTCTACTCAGACTAACATGGGCTCAACTTTACTTGACCTATTGTAGGCCTAACACGACTCAGCCTAAAGTGGGTCTGATTAGACCCAACTCGATGAGGGACCAACTTGACTTAACTTGCTGCGGGTGACATCAATTGTCCCGTGGCGGAGGCCAAGTCACAATTGAATCATGAAACTTGGGCTATTACACTCTTAAGTAAAAAGAGTTGTGTCCTGACTAATGGTTATAACTTTTGTCATACTGTAAGCGCTCGATCTAAAAATTAGTATTAGAGTTAAGGTTACGAGTTCGATTCTCAGTGGGGCGATTGTTCAAGGTGACATCGTTGCGGGTTGTACAATTGTTTGTGGCATAAGCGAGGTGGGCCAAGTTACAATTGAAGAGTTCCATTCCTAGTGGAACAATTATGGAGAGTGAGATTGTTACGGGTAACATAAATTGTCCCGTGATGTAGGCTAGGTGGGCTACGTCACAATCGAATTGTATCGCTTGGGTTGTTACGCTCTGAAGTAAAAAAAAAGTTACGTCTTAACTAATAACTATAACTTTTAACCTAGTGGTAAGTGCTCGATCTAACATAACTCGATGTGGACACATGACTCAGCTTGATGTCTCGACTCGTCCCGATGTAGATTTGGCTTGACTCAGCTCAAAGTGAGCTTGACTTGAATTAGCTTATTCGGCCCGAGGTGGACCCAACTTGACTCGGTTTGACGTGTGTCCAATGTAGACCCAACTCGACTCGTATAATAGGGGCTTGGCTTGACTTGGCGCACATGGGCTTGACTTGACTTAGCTGAACGTGAGCCCTACTCAACTTGGTCTGATGTGTACTCGACTTGACTCAGCATGAGGTGCGTCAGTCACTTAGCTTGACATTGACTCCACTAGACTTGATCTAACATAGGCTTGATGTAGGTTCAAATTGACTCGATGTGACGTGGGCACAATTGAAGTTAGCATAGACACATTCTTCCTGCACCTCCATGAGTTATTCTTGCACCCCCATATTTTTTTAAAATACTGAAAATATCCTTTTTGGATTGTACAACCCGAAAAATAATTTTTAATATTTCAAATTATACAATCTGGAATACAATTTGTTTTTTATATTTCGAATTATACAATCCATTATACAATTTTTTTTTCTAAACTTTAGAGTTTGCAATCCAAAATACAATTTTATATTTAATATTGTACAATCCATAATACAATTTTATATTATATATTGTACAATCTAGAATATAATTTTTGTATTTTGGATTGTACAATTTGAAATACAATTATTTTTTGTATTTCAGATTATATAATTTGAAATGTAATTTCTTTTTATATTCACGATTGTATAATCTGGAACATAATTTTTTAATTTCGGATTATGCAATCTCGAATACAAAAGGGTTAGGGGTGTATGATTTATTTATTTTTTCTAATCAAGGTTATAATGATCATTTTTGTTGAGTCTATGGAGGTGTAGGAAGAACGTGTCCTTACCATAACATGGACCCTTTTGATATTGGCATGACCCCCCAACCTAATATGGGTCCAACCCAACCTTGTCCATCTTGACCAAAGACCTACTGAGATAGACCTGATATTTGCTTGAGTCAACCTGACTTACGTATGACCTAACTCGGCAAGATAGGTCCAACCTAAGTTAGCTCGACACAAGCCATCTTAGTCTGATCTTACTTGCATGAAATTGAACTTGGTCTAACTTGGATCCATTCTAACCTATGTTGTCCTAACCCTTACTCGACCTGATTCAATACAACTTGGGTCAGACCTAACTTGGCCTGATGTGGTTTTGATTCGTCTCGGCTTGAGTTGGAATTGACCTGACTTGAGTCCATGCCGACCAAGTTGAGATGATGCTAGTTTGACTTAACTTGACCTAAAGTTCAACCCGTCTTTACTTATATTAGGTTTGGATTTGGATTAAGTCAATGTTTTTCATGTATATAAAGATTTTATAATTTTTTTATTTTTAAAATAAGGTTTTTACTTTAAAAATTAGCCTATATGTTGGCACTGACCCATGTGGCTTTTGGTGACATTTTGGCCTTATAAGCTTTTCTTGCATAGACTTTATGGTCCTATGTGCTTTTTTGGCCTCGACCCAAATTGACAGGTCTAGGACCACTATTTAATATTTTAGTTGAATTTACTTGAGACAACATTACTAGAAAAATCACTAATAGTAACCAAAAAATTGGTCATTAAATTATCAAAATCAGTCACTGATTAAAATAGTGACTAAACGTGTCAGTCGCTATTTTACTGATCGCTGATGTATAGTAACAAATTCTATGACTGATTTCTATAACCAAATATGTGATCGATAGTGGCCGATTTTTTCGGTCACTAATTTCAGTCACTATTTAACAATTTTCTAATAGTACAAAATGACTTTGCAATTTGATTCACTTTTCACACAATTTAGATTGATTTGAACATTTTGAACACTCGTATAATAGGAAAAATATTATGTTATAATAGGAAAATATACATGTGATAATAGGGTAGTAGTTAATATGAGTTATAACAATAATATCTATTAAAGGAAGGACGGGATTGGAAGGATAGAGTAAGGAAGCTACTAGTGAAAAGCTACAAGTTAAAACTTTTAAGAGAAAAAAACTATAAAGGCAAAATAAATCAAATTTCTTCAATAAAATGAAATCATTTTTTTTCTTTGTAAATTTTTTAAATTTGAAACCATGTTCACTTTTATATGTGGATTATGAATACTTTCTAAGCATTCGGTTATGGAAAGAATGCACAACATTAGTAAATAAAAGTATTATTCGTATTCATGATTTAATTTCTATATTTCATTCATATGTTAAGAAAGTTGTTTGTTTTTCTGTTGCATATCAATTGATATTTTTGTTGATCCTATCTTAGACAAAGTTGAATGGAAAATTCCTATCCCATCAAAATTATTTTATCATATACACAAATGGAAGAAGGACAACACATGAATCGATCAGAGATCAACATATGTTGTAGTTATAAATATGATGTCAATTTGTCCAACATCACTATCCTTTTTTATACTTTCCCAGTTTATTATCATTTTTATTTTATTTTTTATGTACACAAATAGAATTTAATTGTGCATGGGAAGAAACATTCCAATAAACATATTATATAAGTGTGTCTACCTAATGAATTATAACTTTAATGTAAAGTTATTAAAATTAACAAAGGGAAAGTATATGGACTTAGATTTGAGTGAACCAAACAAATGAAAAAAAAAAATCTATTATGACTCTACATCTTTATTTATCTAGATCATGAAAGAAGAGATTGAACAATTAAAAACAAATTATATTTAGTTAAAAACAAATTATATTTAATTAAAAATGAGAAGAATAGTCTAATTATATTTAGTTAAAAATGAGAGGAACAGCCCCATTATATTTAGTTAAAAATGAGAGAAATAGCCTTTAGAGTAGAATATTGAATAATAAAATACTTCTTTAAATAGATGAAATAAAATTTCAACCTTCTCAAATACAAAATAAAACTTTTATTATATTTAATTAGATTTCACTTTAGTATTATATTTTTTACCTTTCATCTTTATTAATTAAGAAGTGAAAAGACTATTAACAATTTATATGATTATTACGGTAAATATTTATATAAAGCTATTCTTATTATCAATAATTAATACAACATATAATATATCTATATGTATTTTATATACTTACCATGTTCGTAATTTTTGAAAAATAATTCAATTTAAAAACATAGTGACTAATTTAGTGGCAAAATCAAAAGTATAGAGATCAATCATTGATTTTAGTTACGATCACAAATTTAAGATATTGTTTCTACTTATAGATTTAGTTAAGAGAATTTGTATTTCGATCACTCCTATTAATCACACATTTCAATCATATTGTAATCATAGATTTAATTACTAAATTTGACAACTAAACGAAACAAAATAGTAACCATGCATTTCAGTCACAAAATTAGTAACTATTTTGATTGATAACCAAATTTTTGCCAATATTTAATATTTTTCTACTGTGCAACTGACATTTGGTGTGAAACTAATTTATTTTATTCTTGTAGGGTCTATTTTTCAATTGCCAAGCCTTTGCATATTGTTTAAAGAAGGACAAGAACATTAAAAAATGTATATACATGAAAAAGATTAATAAATATTTATATACAATATTATTATAACATTTCATCTTCCAATTTAATCTAAGTTTTGTTTTTAAAATAAATTTTAAATTCTTTGTTGTTTAGTTTTAAATATTAACTATTTTATTTTAAAATTTATGACAAATAAAAATCATGCCCAGTTACTGTGAGAGTAAGGTTATTTTATAAAATTATTTCAATAAATAATATATTTATTGTTGTTTTTAATTTACTTGAGAATTAGTTAATCTCTAATATTTTGAAAGGAGACAAATATTTCAAAATTTAAATAATGCAAGTGTTTAAATTAGCAAAGTATTACCAAAGTATGTATGCAATTAGTACTTTTGACTATTTATTGATTTTATGTTTGACCAACTTAGTGAATATATGAGAAAGACATTTAACAATCTTATCACCATAAAAAGTTAAAAAAAAGAAACATTTCTAATCATAGAATTTAGGACTCGTTATTCAGATGAATTTCTGGAATTTTAATTCTATTTGGTTGATGATGGTTGATGAAGAAGGATCTTTTGACTAAAAAATGTGATGTCAAAGTTTTTCACACTTTATAAAAAAATCTTCAAATGATTTTTTGGCTTATTATCATTTATAATTCGTTTGTTATATAAAAAATGTTTTAAATTTTAAAAAAATGAAATTAATCCAATTAATTATATATTACCAATAGAGTAAGTCTCTCTTAATGACTTTCAACCTAAACTGAGACGTGATAAATGATCATGAACCCTAAAAGAGCACCAAGACAAAATAGTGAGAAACCCAATTTAAAGTACATATAGGAGTAAATAACATTACAACATAATTAAAAGCTCTTAAATACAGATAAAATAACTCATTGAAGATGAGAGGGGCATATAAGTGGAGCCCTCGTCACCTTTTGTCTTATTCTTATACTATTCAGGATATATACTCATGCTATATGAGTAGTTTCCACTGCCAGCTTCTGTGACTGCTCTTCAAAACTTGATACTGCAAAGGTAACCAAAAAATAAATCATCATAATGAATCTCAAATCAAAATATATAACTTTGTTTCACATTAATGTAGTTTGCATAGTGATGAGTTAATCTCACTTTTCACACACAAAGCTTTCATAAAACGTTAAATTGAATAATTACATAACCATACATCTATTTCCTCATTTATTGCATTTGTCTTCTTATGTTGTAAGATTAGATTGAAAAAAAAAAAAATAAGACAAATAACAGAAAGAAAAGAAAGTAAAGTTATATCTACTAGAATGAAAAATATATTGTTCATTCAAAACTATCAAACATGTTTTATAGTTTTCTTTCAAATTCCCCTTTGCATCTCAAAAATTTAAATTTTGTCTTATTTACTTTAGTTTTGTGTTATATTATCTATAAATCATTGAAAATGAAAAAAAAAAGGTTAAAAAACATTTTTACAATTTTTATGCAATAATATTTTAAAAATACTTCTACTTACAGTTACTTAAAAATCAAACCCAAAACTAAATTTATTTTCTCTTATTCCCTTTCATTCTTTCTATGATTAGATATAGTGTAACATGAAAAAATCATTGTATTGTTTGAGATCAACGTACTTTTAACTACCAACTACTTTTTACAGTTGATTCTTTCTCAGTTTACTAAAAAATATAGTTAAGATTCAACTAAATGTACCAGGTGTTTGTTTGAAAAATAAAACACTAAAAAAATATAATTACTTATTTGTAAACTAATTTTAATTTATAGAATAAAAATTTAGAAAACTAAGTAAAAAAAATTTGAACGTTCTTTTTTTTTTTTTTTTTTA
>Ga0209489_108362_pt1 | contig 14211 bp, 13 predicted proteins | sample SiratrowhiteBW_FD_187527 | JGI IMG/M metagenome (GOLD analysis project Ga0209489, IMG submission 187527) | Root nodule microbial communities of legume samples collected from California, USA - Siratro white BW (SPAdes) (version 2) | ecosystem: Host-associated > Plants > Roots > Nodule | place... | reverse complement strand
TTTTTTTTTTTATATTTTTAAAATATATATATATATATATATATATATATATATATATATATTATTTTAAATGATTTACCTCACCTTCTCAACAATCGTTCTTAAATTTAACAATTTCTTAGAACACTTTTATTCATTTTTCACGGAAATTACTTTGTCTGGTGTTGGTTGGAGTGTTGTACTATGTAGGAGGAAAGAAAACAATGATAGCGTGTGTTATATGGTCTCCAAAAATAGCACTACGAGAAGTTAGAAGTTGGCAAGTAAAGATGTCAAACGCTATTTCCAACATCGCGCAACCAGTTTGTTGTAGTTTTCTTGTCTATACATGTTCTATTTTTGCTCTATCATTTTCCAATATTCCGTATTTTGGTCCTGCTTCAATTCTGGCATTGCTTTTACAAATTAAGATACATTCATCAGAGCATGAAAAATCAAATGTTGTCCAACACTTTTTATCAAAATTATAGTTACTTGTTATGGGGACAAAAGGAGTAGCAAAAAATGCTTGCGAAAAATTGAGAAAACAGCAGTGATAGATTTAAGGGCAGCAATGAATTATTTTTGCATACAAGAGCAAAACGCAATCCTCTAATGCAGGCCCCAATACCATGGTCTCACGCCTTCTCCGTACTGTTTCTCAACATAGTGAGTGAACCAACACTATGTTCAAGATTCCACTAATAACGTTTCTTTACAATCCTGTCCTTGTGAAAGTTCAGACAACCATGAAAAATGTCAAAGCAATTTGGTGATTTCAGTGTTATTTCTCCCAACAAGAGAGCATGGAAAGTCAAAAATATTTCAGTTTCAGCAGTCTCAGTCCTTGTCACACTCGTGAAGATAGCTTGTGATGAATAAAAAAACAATGGCATCATGGCCCCAGAGAAACACCAAATCTGAGAGCAGTCTAGTCCTGTAACGTAGGCATTGAAGTATAAAATCCTACAGATCAATTACTATATTCACATGTCCATACTGCACAGTACAGCATTTCCTGCAACTTGCCTGTATTAAAAATATGAATATGGGTCGTCTTGAGATCCGGTACTTGAAGCATTATAAATTTATAATTATATATTGATCAGAAAAATGTTTATATATATATATCACATGAGGCCCACTAACTAAATTAAAATCTGATAGATCAATTGTCTACAAAATTGCCTTTTTAATATATCATATAATTTTGTCAATGTACTTTGTATGCTCATACAAATCAGAGTCACTTCTAACTGATTGTTCTGACTCTGAGTCCAGAGTGTTATAGCCCCAATTGGTGTTTCCCTTGTGAGCCTTGGTTCCATGACCTGATAACAATGGCTGGTGTTAAGAGAGGCACCTTTCGCTAATAAAGCATAGTAATGCAAAATGAATGAAATGAATTAAGATGCCGGTTCAAGAAACAAAGCAACACAGGATTTGAAGAGAAGGGTCGAGGATATAGAAGCATTTACTTGTGCCTGAAACTGTGGATGGAGGGAGTTCGATTAGGAGAGTGACACAATTTTTTAGTGTCTGCAATTCAGCTTCCTTCTTTTGGAGTTTAGATCGAGCCAGGTATAGTTCAGATTCCAATTCCGCAATCTGGTTTTCCTGCTGTTCTATCTGCAACTGACATAGTTTCTGATTCAGTTCTGATGCCGATAGTGCGTGGAATTCAGAAGAGTTGAAATTCGAGTCATTTGGAACTTCAACCTGCAAAGGAGTTCCTCGGTTGTAACCAAAATGAGATTGCATGTAATGTGGTATTGTTTTAGCCCACGTTAGATTATTTATTTGTTTATTGATGTAAGTTAAAACTATTTTTTAGTTGATATGGGTTAGAATTTTCTCTACCTAGTTATTTATCTTAGATGTCAATTAAATTGTTTTAGTTGAAATCGTAGTGATTATTTTTTACTAATATAGGTAGAGGTAAAATAGTATTTTTAATATTTAACAGTAATATAATATTCTATTCAGTAAAGTTAAAATTTGATAAATTCGATAATTTAAAATAAAATAACTTAAATTCAATAAAATTGAATTGTCTAAAAAATATAAAAATATCTATCCTTAACAATACCGAATTATAGAGGTGATACTAATTATACGATCACATAAATGAAAATTTATTGCATGGTTTGACATCATGGTTAATTGCTATGTGATACATAATTGGATTTTATTAAGTGTTTCTCCTAAATTAAAACTAAATCCTGCAATAATTTTTTAATGGAAATAGAGTAATCACAAAGAAAAGACTAGAATAGTTAAAGAAGTCCACAACCTAGCGCTGGCTCAAGAAAGATTTTTCTTAAACAAAGAAGATTACCTCGTATAATTTTGACCTTGTTTCTTCATGAAAATTAGTGTCAGCGCTATCCCCAGGAAGCTTTTGGAGTTCAAACTCAAGTTCTGCTTCCAGTTGATCCATGTCCGGAACCAGCGAATCTAAGTCTTCTGTAAGAGCACTACTTTCACATTCACCATTATCCATTAGTGGGAGACACCAAAACTCAGAATCAGTGTCTCTGAGTTCACTCTTTGTTTTCTTGAGCTTTATTTCTTCATCCTTGTCACTCATGTTGCTACATTCCAGACCAAAATCCAAAACTTGGCGAGAATGTGGTGATTTTTTTATAATGATTTCAGATTTTAGTTCCTCCACAATTTTTGCCATCGCGTTCATGGTTTTTGTCAGTTCACTGACCTCAGCTTTTCCCACCATCATATACTTTATCCCAAATCTAACTCCCGAATCAAATAAGGCTCGCTAGCTGAAAAGTATAATATGATGTTAATTTTTTGCTTTGGTAAAGAACAAGGAAAATTCAACTAAACAACATGTGTCTCTATCTCGAGGTTCAATATGATCTTCAAGTCATGAAGGTTAATTGCACTTAAAGAAAAATACCAAATTCGCTCTTATATAATTTAAAGAATTAGAAACATTTATAAATCAAAAATATTTTTAGTACATCTAATTAAAAACATTAATCAACGAACAAACCAGTCTGTTTTTTACTTTTATTGTTGATGAATTTTCTCCACTTGAAAGACAAAAACGCAGTTTTGGCAGATATATTATTCACGGTTTTTCTCCTTTTCTTGAAACCCAAACGAAATTTTCTTCTACCGTTGCACTGCATCTTTGGTACTTCACCCACTGACCTCAGCTGAACCTTCGTCATTCTGTCTCCGTTCTTGGACCCTCCTCGGCCCATAACACCTTCCTCAGGCCCATCGTGTCCTCGGATAAAGCCCAATACCCCGTTTTGTGCCTCCGGATTCACGAGTTGCCGGTGGGAACTGTTATTGGCATCGTCAACGCTTGGAACTTCTTCCCCGTAACTGCATTTTGAGGTTTGGTGGGCGAAGAAGCGCTTTGCGGCGAAACACGTGGATCCCGCTACAACAGCTGTAAAGAGAAACTGCCACATTGAGACAAATTAACACTGTTTGGAAACAGAATTACCGAATCAAATGTGCATTCAGAGAAAGGTTAGAAGCTTAACCGAGTGAGTGTGTGAGTGTGATCTTTTGTATCGGTTTTCGCTTTGAAGTTCCCGATTCACCCACGCTTCTTTCAATCCAGTAGTATCAGTATCTCTATCAGTTTCGATTTTCATCTTTATGACAGACAGCTTGTTTTACTTTGTGCGACAATAACAAGCTGTCAAATTACAGATTCAAAACTAAAACACTGGCAAAAACTTTGTTTTCACAATAATGATTTCATGAAAAATTGATTTACTATGAATTGATTATAAGGTTTAGCTGTGATTCGTTCTAAATATAATGTAGCATCATTTGTGATTCCAAAATATGGAAAATATTGCGTCATTTATTGTTACAACCAGTGTGTTGCTCTAGGTAAAGGTACTTGCTGAAAAAATATACTTATCTGCTCAAATTTTATTGTTTTGGTTAGATCCTTTGGCATTGCACTACTACCTTCGAGTTCGATTTATCGAGTTGATAAGAAATCAGATGTTCTGATACTTTTTTGGCGTTTTCACTAAGAAAAATTAAAATAGTAGTGTTTACTTTGGTTAGATCAATTTCAAAATTTATTCTAAAAGTACTCACTCAATTTCTTTTAAATTTAAACATTTTTAAAATATTTTTCTAATTCTTACTAAAACATTAAAGTTAAAAAATCTTTTGTAGGTTTTATTAACAAAGCTTGAGAACCATTTTAAAAGAGTTCAATTTGACGAAAACTTAACCTTTTCAAATTAATAATAATAATTAAATATGTTGATCCAATTTATGATTATTTATTTATTTGTGTATTAAAATAATCGCATTTTTATGTTTCTTATTAATATTTTGTGCTAAAAGTACGTTAATTTATTTAAAAAATACTTGCTCTTGAATATAAAAAATTAAAGAATATATGAAAAATACAAATTACAAAATTAATCGAATAAAAGAATGTGTAGCGAAACAAAAGACTGCAGAAACATAAAGTATATAAAAAATTGTTAATTAAAGTAAATTATTTAGTTTTAATTTATTTTCTTTTTTAATTTTGATAGTATGTATTGTTAATTAGTTAGATAGGATGGGCTTTTTAAAATAATTATTGTAAAACACAATCATTTTATCTTATAACTTATTATTAAATCATTACAAAAAAATAAAAATTATTGACGAGATAAATCTATCGAAAACATTTAAAATTTGTCAATAAATTAATTGTATGTAAATTTATCAACGGATTTCTAAATTCGTCGATAATTGTTGACAGATTTCCGACAGATCCTGAATTCATCGTAATTATTGACGAATTTAAAGTAAATCTATCAATAAATCCATTGATATCGACAGATTTAAAAATTCATCGATAATGATATTTTACCGATAAATAAAATTTTGTTAATAAAATTTCATCAATAATTTAATTTTTTTTAGTGAATATTTATATAAAAAGATATATCTTGTTATTATTATTATTTTTACCTACGATATTCGTGAATATTTTAATAATTACCTATTCAATGTGACATTCGTTTTAAGTTTTAAATAAGATTATTTAAAATATAAATTCAAATAAAATTTGGATGTTAAAGTATATTTTAAAAAAATGTAGTCTTTTAAAAAAATAAATAAGTTATACGGTAAAGTATTACTTTATATAAAGTTAATTTATTCAAAAATCATCTTAATTTCATAAAATTAAACAAAAAATAAAAATTCATCAAATTAAAATCAAAACAATATTTAATTGTTAATATTTTTCTCATCATTAGAAATTTTACATTAATCTTAAAAAGATTTAAATAAGTTATTCAAGATTTAGATACCTTAATATTTATACCAATCATAAATATTCGTATTACAGGGAAATATCCGTGGTACCCGTTTGATCTCCTTGACTGCGATTTTGGGTTTTTTTCGTCTTTAGGCGAGCTCGCTTCCATAGCCAATGTTTAGAAAATGCTTTTCTTTTTTCTCAAATTGGTGGAGGGGTGCATGGCCCAAATAAAACGAATGGAATAGATCAAGTCCACTCTTCTTTATATTTTTAAATGTAAAACAGGCTAAAGGTATGGGCCGAGAAAAAAACGAAAACTTTTTTTGGGTGCTTCTTCCTGCATCTCCAAAGGGGAAGTAACCAATACTGTTTTACTTTTTTCACCTTCTTGATTTTTCTCAGCCACACTCTCTAATTACTTTTTTGTATAATCTGTAATTTAATTTTTATATTCTGAACTATACAATTAAACATATAAAAAAAATTATATTTTAAAATAAAAAAAAAGTTTTGTATTTTAAATTATATAATTTAGAATACAAAGTTTTATTATATTTTGAATTGTATCATTTGAAATATATATATATATTTTATTTTGAATTACATAATTTAAAATATAAATTTTCGTTTTCTGAAATATATAATTCGAAATACAATTTTTTTTATATTTTGTATAGGTATTTTTTAACCATTCGGTGCAGCAAGTAAATAACGGAGGTGCAAGAAGAACAGCCTATTTCTTTTAGACAAATGCTCTCTGTGGAGTAGTTTTGGTTTGGTTCCTTTCCTTCAAAAATTGCAGAACACAGTATCGGCCGCCGCAGGGAAGTCGAAGAAGGAACTGCAACGTCGTGACTCATTACAGAAACCCCTAAATCCTCTCTTTCTTCCAATCATCAATGGCTAGCGACACGTCGTTCCTATTTTCCGGCATTCGTTTCAACAGAAAGAAGTTCGGCGCCGATATCGCCAGGTTCCAGGTACCAACGTCTCTCTCTCTCATCGTGACATACGCTTATTCACTGTTACACAACATACTATTATTAACTGTTATTTTTCGTTTATTTTGAAAAGAAAAAAGATAGCGATACTGATTCGGCGAAGATTTGGAGCGTCGCCGAAGATGAAAGCGCGAAACCAAGCGAAGCAGTGGAAGAGAAAACAACGTCCACGAAGAAAAGGAAGCGCAAGGGAAGCTCTTCCGGTATTCACATTCTCGTGCTTTATTTATACTGTGCTATCTCTTGTATTCAACGTTTTGTATCTCACTTTTGCTTCGTTTTCGTAAACGCATAGTTGAAGGATTCAACGTGTTTAGAAATTCCGCATCTGTGGCGCAGTCCAGTGGTGAAGTTCAAGCTGATGAGGAGTCTATTGAGCTGAATAAGAAGAAGAATAAGAAGGAACAAAATCGACAACTCGAGGTTCGTTCTCTGTTTTGTGCGATTTCGGTAATTATAAGTGCTAGTAAGTTTGTGGAATGGTTTTATATTTTGAATCTTTTTTCAGCGGGACGCGATATTTAGAAAGCAGCACAACATTCATGTCTCTGGTTATAATGTACCGTCTCCTCTTCAAAGCTTTGACGAGTTGAAATCAAGGTATCTTTCGTGAGAATACTATGTTATCTCATTTCAGTTATTTCTGTTGTTCCCTTTGCTTCTCATTCTCGTATTTGGTTTAAAAGAAAGGGACAATTCGGAATCTTAATGAATTGTTTGTAGATATAACTGTCCATCGTATTTGTTGCGCAATCTGAGGGAGCTTGGATTCAAAGAACCAACGCCTATTCAAAGACAGGCTATTCCAGTACTTTTAGATGTATGAATTTTATGTTAATTTACTTCTGGTATAAGTATTTTTCATTTGGTTTTCTGGTCTTTAGAAAACTGTTACTGAAGTTCGATCATGATTTATATGCAGTTTCTATTTTCCTTGGGATATGTATTAACTGAATATTGTTTTAACTGCTGTATTTCTTCAATTATTTCGGATAGGGTCGTGAATGCTTTGCGTGTGCACCAACTGGTTCTGGGAAAACCCTTGCATTTGTATGTCCAATGTTAATGAAGCTTAAGGTATTTGGATTATTTTCTCCACCCGTGTTTGCAGTTCTCAATGTCCTGTGTACTCGGTTCATATAACATCTTTTATGTTTTACAGGACCCAGAAAAAGGTGGCATTCGAGCTGTTATCCTTTGTCATACCCGTGAATTATCTGCTCAAATATTTCGAGAGAGCAAAAAGCTTGCTAAAAGAAAAAAATTTCGTATTAAGTTAATGACTAAAAGTCTCCTAAGAAATGCTGATTTTTCAAAGTTTCCATGTGATGTACTAATATCTACACCACTCCGATTACGCTTGGCTATCAAGAAGAAGAAGATTGATCTCAGCAGGTGTGTTGATACATTTGTTTTATTGATTTAAACTTGAAATCCTTGAAATACTAATCAAGTAATCATTACAGACTTGCAGTATAAGTGTCTTTTTATCCACAAATATTTTATCTTGAATGCTTATATAGATGGATTATTGTTACTCTCTCACTCTCATATAATTATACTGCAGTTTTTTATCGTAATAATTGATTGAGCTATGCTTTATTAATTATCAATTAATTGTACACTTGATGCGAAATGGTTTCCTGGGATGGAATGTATGATAACCTTGGGCGAACCATTTTCCTGTTAGTATCCATTCGTTTTGATTGTGTTTGTATCAAAGCAGCATGGTCCAACTGCGGCAGGTGTAGCTTCACTTTATAGATTATAATGCTTTAAGCATTACAAAAATTGGTTTATTCTTTTAGATGTCTTACAATTCTGTGTAGAAAATCAGTAGCAGATATCTTATACGATTTATTCAATAGCTCGATGTATTGATATTTTTATTTCTTCCAACTACTTTCGGTGCTTCAGAGTTGAGTATCTTGTCCTCGATGAATCGGATAAGCTTTTTGAGCCTGAATTATTCAAGCAGATTGATTCTGTTCTCAAGGCATGCTCCAACCCCTCAATCATACGCTCACTTTTCAGTGCTACTTTACCTGATTTTGTTGAAGATCGAGCTCGAGAACTTATGCATGATGCTGTTCGTGTAATTGTTGGCAGGAAGTAAGTTCAATGCAAACACTTACAAACATGATACTCCAGAGCATATCCTTAATGCATTTTTCGTTAGCATTATTTTATAGATGATGTCTAATGCTTTTGGATCAGGAATATGGCCTCTGAAACGATAAAGCAAAAATTGGTTTTTACTGGAAGTGAAGAAGGAAAACTTCTTGCAATTCGTCAAAGTTTTGCAGAGGTAAAGGGCTAAACTAATCCATTGGATAATAATGCTAGTCAGTCCAATTTTCTTATGCTTCACAAGGGGTTTGTGTCTCACAGTTAAACATTAGTTGGTGTAGGTATGTTTAAAAAGAAATTAGAATTGTCCCTACAATTTACTATTAATATCATTTTCCTATTATTATTCTTTTTTGTAGTCTCATTTGTTTTACTGATTGTGCGCTGCATGTAGATAATTAAGCATTCTGTTTATTCTAGGTTTGGTGTTAAATAATGTGTCATGAACTTAATATAGACTTGGAATGTTTAACTATATATCACTTACCTTCGCTTAACTTTGGGGAACTTGCAAAATGCATATAATATTGTAGTCCCTCCTATGAGCTATATTGGTATTTTTTAGTTGCTTGCCTTTTGGCCTTCTTATTTGCTGCAACGTCTTGCAGAGTCTAAATCCTCCAGTATTGGTCTTTCTCCAAAGCAAGGAACGAGCCAAGGAGCTGTACGGTGAACTTGCATTTGACAACATTAGAGTCGATGTCATTCATTCTGATTTGACTCAACAAGAGGTAATTCGAACAGCGTAAGATATTTATTTGAAAATACATACAAAATCTGCAACAAGAGTTGATGCCATTCATTCTGATTTGTCTCGACAAGAGGTAGTTCTAACAGCGTAAGATATTTATTTGAAAATACATAGAAAATCTGCAACATTCCTCCTTCTCTCCCCTAAGAAACATCAAAATGAAAAGAAAACTGATTAGTGCGTGTCCAAGGTCTGGTTTTTAATATTTGAATGAAGATTTCAAATATAATATTCTTTATGACTACTATTTGTTAATATTTCTTTTATCATCGGCATAGGTAGGTCGAATTCTAAAGCATACTTTTTCATTTAGCAGTTTTTTTGTGATTTATGAATCTCATACATTTTTATGTAGCGAGAAAATGCTGTTGATAACTTCAGAGCTGGAAAAACATGGGTTTTGATTGCTACTGATGTGGTTGCCCGGGGCATGGATTTCAAAGGTGTGAACTGTGTGATCAATTATGATTTCCCTGATTCTGCCTCCGCATATGTGCACAGAATTGGTATGTACAGCTATATTAATGTTGCTTCAGATTTGAGAAAAGATATTTATAGGGATTATAGTTTGTATTATTCTCATGGAGACTTTTGTTTCCTATATCCATGAATTATTACTATTTGCTAACATGCTTGTTTTCATTAGGTCGTTCTGGCAGAGCAGGGAGGACTGGAGAAGCGATTACTTTTTACACAGAGGAAGACATTCCATTCCTGCGGAATGTTGCTAATCTCATGGCCGCATCAGGCTGTGAAGTTCCATCCTGGCTCATGGAGTTGCAGAAAAAGAAGTGGAAGAAGCACCGGCCCAAAAGAGATTCAATCTCAACAAACCAGAAACAGCATAGAATGGGAACGTGAGTTTAACCCTGAAATTTCTGGTACTATTTATATCTTAACAGGCCAGGCAGCCCCTGTTAAGATTTCTTTGTTACCCGTCCCCAAAAGTTGAACACCATGTAAAGGTAAGGGACTGGGGTTGGAATGTGACCCCGAGAGAATCGCGTTTTAGGTTAATTCAGTACAGAAGTTGGCAGTGTTGCCTAAAGTCTAAACCATGTCTTAGACTGCCGAAAATATCTTCCTACAGCTCTTTGAGGCCATTTTTTGAACAGTTGGTATGCAAAATTCGAAATGAAGTAGTGTTGAAAAGGGTTTATGCGCACTAATGACACATGAAAATAGCCTAATAAATAAACACAGAAAATTCTCCTTCCAAATTAAAGTTTCTTGCAATAAAACAATATAACTGAAAATAACGTCCCTCGAAAGAAAATGTCAATTTTCTGTATAAAACACAAAAGTAATGAGCATCACTTTTGTTGCTTTCGAGTGGTACACTGTTTAAACCAAAAAACCCATAATAATGATTTTATATCCTCCGATTCGATAGTTGTTTTGAAATTAAGAAATATAAGTAATATGATGTTAGACTTCTATATATATATATATATATATATATATATATATATATATATATATATATATATATATATATATAAGATAGATAAAAAAATTTCTAAAAGTAGTCTGATAAAAATGGAAAGATGTATCAGCCTCAAAACAAATTTGAGCTACTCGTCAATTCACTTCAATGTAAAATAAATAGATTCTCAAATATATTCTTCTCACAAAAGGTAAAGATGATTGAGTAAATTCAAAACCTTTTATTACTTTATAATTTTAAAAGATAGAGAAAAATCTTATTGATGTCCCAATATAGTAGTAACTAGCAAGTATTTTTTTTTTTAAATATGATTTTAAATAGTATTAAAAAATTAAGAACTATTTCAACCTCGTTTATTAAAATCAATTTTAATTTCAAATTTAAGCTTAGAAATACAAAAACAGAAAAATTACAACCACTCAAGCAGCACTTAAAATCTTAAAACCAATAAAATAATATTCATATGAATAGTCAGTTACATTTAAACTATTATAAAATATTAAAGAATTTATAACAAGTATACTCCGCCATTAAAAAATGAATCTATTTCACCTCTTAAAACTTTTAATTACAAAACTTAAGCTCCTCTGACAGGGAAAGTATAATTTATTATTTTTCTTCTGTTTTTAATATTCGGAAAGGGGGTTCCTTTTATTCTTCTTGTTGTTTTAATATATATTAAAAAAATTGTGCCTCGTGCCAATGCCCTCGTGCAAATGTACATTTCTTTCTCCAAATTCAAAATGGCATGTCTGTGACACACATACCAGTTCCCAAAGTCTGATCTTGTGGACTGGTTTTAGAGATCCAAACCCACCCCATTACAGTAATTCTATAAATAACTGCCACGAGGTTCATTATGCCAGTTAAAAATATTTTTATAATCCACAATTTTTTGTCCAAAATCATAGTTATTCAGACAATAGATCCCAAAGTCATAGTTAAATTAACTTTTTCTTGAGATTCTTTGTTAGGACTAGTCAACCTCAAACTAAAAATTAAAAATCCTAACACAATGTGCATGATTACTAATATTAGTTAATTGGCATGGTACAACACATTCTTTATGGATGGATGGGTGCCATCCCAACTGCTATTTGGTGTAGATAACAACCCCTGGTCTCACACTATCTGTTTTTATGCTTATTTTTATTATATTACTTTTACTTCAAGGGACAACCAAGTGAAGCCACCCTCCTATGAAATGCCTCCAAACGAAAAAGCTAAGCATTCAGTTTGGCAGTACCAATCATAATAAGCTCAATAGTTGCAACATTTTGCTTAACAAAAATGTGGTACCCTTAAAGCACCTAAGTTTATATTACATCAATTCCACTGCCCTTCTCTTCATTCTGTGCCCCCATCTGGTTATTTAATTCCACCCTGAAGATTGTGCTTCAGGTGGTCAATTAGAGAGGGTTCAAAGAAGATGGGTTCACTAGAAAGATCAAAAAAGAAAGTTCTTCTATGGAAGAAGGCCATGCTCCATTTTTCCCTATGTTTTGTGATGGGCTTTTTCACAGGCTTAGCTCCAACAGGTAAATCTTCTCTCTTTTCCACCAAAGTTGCTGTTTCAAATAGGACACAGTTTTCTCCACAACCTGGTGAAATGTCACACCTTACAACAAATGTCAATAAAAGTTGGATAGCTCCATCCCCAGTCACCATGCCCATGAAGCCTAGAATCCTTGAAACTGAAAAGAAACAAACAACACCAAAGTTGCATGTAAAAGAACAGCCCCAGTTGAAGCCCAGAAGACTCATAATCATTGTGACTCCAACAAGCACAAAACTACCCCACCAAGCAGTGTTTTTGAGAAGGTTGGCAAATACCATAAAGCTTGTTCCTCAACCATTGCTGTGGATTGTTGTGGAAGCAAAAACAAATTCCACAGAACTCCCTGAGATACTGAGGAAAACTGGCATCATGTATAGGCATGTGGTCTTCAAGGAAAACTTCACTGAATTAGAAGCTGAACTGAATCACCAGAGAAATCTTGCACTCAAACACATTGAGCACCACAGACTCAACGGCATTGTACACTTTGCTGGCCTTTCTAATGTCTATGATCTCCAATTCTTCCATCAACTTAGGGATATTGAGTATGATTTCTCCCCTTTGTTTGCTATACTATGTTTAGTAAATAATTATTTACATTATATATTTGGACCAATTTTTAGGTGAAGGAAATGTGCTATATCAATATTTTGGTATACCAAACAAACAAGGGTGGTAATAACAAATTAACAATGATTCATTCATGCATGCATGCATTATATGTCACTCCTCCATGGTGGTTTTTGTAACAAGAATTGATTTGGCTACTTAGGGTGTTTGGAACATGGCCTACTGCATTGTTAGCTGCACATAGGAAGAAAGTGAAAATCGAAGGACCTGTTTGCGATTCATCACAAGTGATTGGTTGGCATCTAAGGAATATGAACAATGAAACTGATACAATCACTCCCCCAATTCATATTTCAAGTTTTGCATTTAATAGTTCCATCCTTTGGGACCCTGAGAGATGGGGTCGCACTTCCTCTGTTCAAGACACTTCTCAGGTAAACATTCTAATTTATACCTTATCATCAAATATTGGTTCAACTATTTATGTCTACAATTGCTCCAAAATTGAAAATTTTAGTTTTTACACAACTTTTTTTATAGCCATTTATTATCATTGCTACACACTTGGAACCTAAGCTTAACCACTAAAATTTAAGAATTACAGAAATTAAGAGGATAGATAAACAATAAATATTTATTATTTTCCTTAAAGTATACTAAAATTTTGATTTTAATATATTTTATATTTTTAACATGAAAATATTTATTTAGTATACTAATAATGTGTTAACATTCTCCTAAATTATTTTCACCCATAAAAAGAAGCAAACTTTACCCTAATGCTTGTCTACATAAAATTAGATGGGGTGACTTGATACACAAACTTTGTTTGTGTTACTTAACGTTTGACCAACCCCCAACTACTCAAAGAAAAAAGCTTTGGAAAAAAAAGAGTAAGATATTAGGTAATATAATGACACCATGATTGATTAGTTGAACTAATCAGAGTACTATGTATGTAGTGTTTTCTACTCTGGCACAAGATAATGCATATGATGCTTCCTTATACTCCAAGATAGATTCCACTTCAAGTTTCAATATTATCTCAATTAGAAAACGAAAACCAAGTACAAGATTATGCATCATTATCACCTAGAAATAATCTCTACCAAGAGTTTTCTTGCTTTTTATTCTTGTCCTTATTATTATCGTCACTTTTCTTGGTTCTACTAGAATTCAATCAAGTTCGTGAAGCAAGTAGTTCTAGAAGATGAGGCTAAGTTAAAGGGAATTCCACCAGAGGACTGCTCCAAAATCTTGCTCTGGCGTTTCAATTTTCGTGCCCAAACCACCTCAAATCACTAATTTCTAGAGATTAGTCCAAGCCTAAATAACGAGTGTTGAAGCAATATAGAAATTGGCAATACATCAATTACTTTCCTACTACTATATAGAATTTATTCATTTTTTTTCTCTCTCTCTCGTGCAAAGTTGTCCTATGTTTAATTGTTTATAGGTTTTTTTTATTCTTCCTGTTTTCGATTTTTTTTTTTTTTTTTTTTTTTTTTT
>Ga0209489_108358_pt1 | contig 14216 bp, 3 predicted proteins | sample SiratrowhiteBW_FD_187527 | JGI IMG/M metagenome (GOLD analysis project Ga0209489, IMG submission 187527) | Root nodule microbial communities of legume samples collected from California, USA - Siratro white BW (SPAdes) (version 2) | ecosystem: Host-associated > Plants > Roots > Nodule | place: USA... | reverse complement strand
GTGTAACTGTAAATTCTTGGTTGTTTTTCTTTTTAAATAATTATAAATGGTTAGTTGACTTTCTGAAATACTGGTACTTACGATTATCTTAAAAAATGAATTAAGTGTCTTCCATGCTCAATGTTCATGATTTTAGAAACTGATACGTTTATTCAGAAGACTTGGGTGGGTACGTTACACATTCTATGTTGGTAGTGAAAATAAAAATACTATTACTATGTTTAGTCTGTGTCTGTTTTTAATGAATGAATTTTCCTCGTCTATAATGATCTAAAGAAAAATGACAGGGAGGGTACTCTTCACTTTTTCCCTTGTTAACATGTAGGTCCGTGTTCTTCTTGGAGGTAGCAAGAGAATAAACGACACCTTACTTTCTAAACAAATGTAAAATGTACGAAAAAGTTACATTTTTAAAGTTTCCAAAAAATGTATAATATTTAGTATCAACAATTATATACGTTTTTTTCAATTCAATAACTATTTTACCTTAAACAATTGAGAAATGGTCAAATGTGAATATACTTTAATGTATTGAATATTTTAGTTAACAATACTATATGTTTGTCTGGATTAAACTGTTACAGTACCTATCTTATAATAATGTTTTCATTGGTTGTTTTGGGGTGAGTTGAGAGCGTGTAATGTGTTTTTTAAGTGTAATATCATAGGAACTTTGTTTTGGACTACTGAGGGAGAACATTCTTCCCTTTTTTATTGCTGAACAACATTCCCCACTTTAACTGTCACAGGTAAAAGAGCATCTCTTCTTCATTAGTAGACCAATTTCAGTTTTCATATGATGGGCTACCATAATTTTGGGCCCAATGAATGTCCTGTCTATATACATGAATCATTACTTCTTTTATTTTTGAAGCACACCATTAAAAAAATCATTAAATGCAAGACTTTTTTCTCCAAAGTGAATCATGGAAGACCTTGTTCCAGGAGAGGGTGAGATGAAGCATGTATATATGGAATTAAACTCACACACACATATTTCTACTTGGCAACTCACTAATTGAGATGATATCTTTCCCTTTTTACATGACAGCTTTAAATTTGACATTTCTATGATAAACATTAAATGTAGTGAGAATAGATCAAACTGTAAGTTTAACACCACATACCTTATTTAGTATTTACACACAAAATCTGAAGCAATGATCTCTATTTTACTATACAGGTAAAGTTTCTCTTCATATATCACTAAATAAGGCCATGTTACTATTTGAACCATTATGTAGTTAGAATGAATGGATAAATGGCATTGGATCCAATTGAGGAAAGTTAGAATAATTCTCATTATATTAAGTGTTTCATAATAATTGTTGAGATGGCATCTACTCCTATTCAATCTTTTACAATAATAGTTTCCTAGGCTTTTTGGGCTTTGCTTGTGGACCATAACACAAGGGTTAGTTAGGTGTTTCAATCAATGTGCATGTGAGATTGCATCTAATAAATTCATTAAAAAGGTTGTTCATAAAGACTTATTATTACACAATATAAGATTGAAGCTTGTCATTAAAATAAAGTAGGTGACAAAATAAAAGTACACTGATAGAAAAAAACAAGCTGGTTTAAAAATAAAAAAACTTTAAATAGAATTTGCTTGGTTAAAAAGATTAAAAATATTAAAAAATATGAAGGCTTTATCATAATGTAGAGATTTATAAAATGAATTGTTGAAAAAAAGTGATAACATTTAAGTACTGAATGAAAATCTATAGATAGAAAACTCTCCAATGTTAATACAAATAATAATTAAAAGAAAATGATGATACTTGCTTTGGTAGAAACATGTATAACAAGTACCGGCATTTAGAACTTATTTAGTCAATTATTTGACTAAATAATCTTTAAGATTGGAATATATTCTTAGGACTTTAACCACACTTTTAAGTACTATAATCAATAAAGATTAAAACATGTTTATTAAGGATTTAATTATAAATATCATCATACTTCAACCAACAAACATAAAAACACACTTCTTAATACTTTAATTAATAATTATTATTTAATAAGATGTGCACGTGTGTGCACTTCTTATACAAAGCATGTGGGTGCTTCTTATAGAAAGTATGTGTGTATGCGTTTTTCTTTTAAAAAAAAAAACATGTGTATTTTACATTTTTATATTTATTCATAATATATTATAAAAAATATAAAGTTTTTGTATGTTAATAAAAAATTTTCATCATAATAGATAACTATTTATATATTTATATCTTTTAAAAATACTAAAATTAAGTTGTTTGTGAGTCAATATAAAATCTTCTGAAATTTTCTCGAATAACTCTTATTAGATAGGTTCTACTTCTACTCGTATCAAAAGTATATATGAAAGAAAAATATAAAAACAAAAAAAGTAAAGTCTTTGCTAATTTTAATAAACTTAATATATAATAATACAGAAAATAAGAATTAAAATTTGACCTATAACTATAATATTCAATTCCACCTTATTAAAGATATGGATCTATATTCCACTTCTAATAATCTATTATGAACATTAAAAGTTACTTGAAAAGTTATTAAGTGGTTGAGTATTTTTCATTAAAAAATAAAAATAGTGGTACAATCATAATTATTTTTTCTCAAAAATATTAATCATTTCCAACCCAAAAAGAAGATATATATTCACTACTTAAGTATGGTGATGCTGAATATTAATTTATGAATAGCTTAATTCATAGCGTTGTTGTGAATTATATAAATATTTATTTACTTATTGAATACTTCCTTGGACCCTGTCTTTCATCTTGGAGAGTATACTAAACTTTGACTTCTCAAACACAAACACTCATGCATTACCATGTTCTTCACTCATTACAAGAAAACCTAAGGCTCTTTTTCAACTCTTTGATATTTTAAGGATCACAAATATACAATGACTATTAAGATACATCATATTTCTCTTATCCAGTAATCTATACTGTTAGTACTCTCACAAGACTAAAGATTTGATGAAGTCATGCAAGACTAGCCCAACGAAACAAAGCAAGCAAACAATTGGATGTGGTTTAGGTCTTGGTCTGGTGTGAGTAGGTGTGAGCTTGATTGGCAAAGAACCTATGCATAATTGAGGAGAAGTCCAATAGCACAATGGTCTAAAAGTGATTAAAAAATCTAAACAAAAATAGTTTGCTAAGTTTTGGTTCAAACTGGTTTTTAAATTCTGCACTGGGAAAAAATAAAGCGATTCCAGTATTCATGAAATCAAGTTATTCGATGTTTGGCAGAACTGAAATAACTGTTTTTTGATAACAGAATTGGCGCTTTTTCGTTTATAAAAACAACAAGGTTTCTAACATACGCCACTAACCGAAAAACAAAATTGAGAATCAATACAACAGAATACTGTGAAAAACACTTTTAGGCAATTGAAAGGTTCTTGGTAAAAATCAATTGGGGTAACACTGTGCTATTGAAGTTCTTGAACTTCTACACGCCAATCAGGGAGTCTTTTCTTTACCATTCTTGATCCCTTTCTATATCAAGATTTGTGTAAATTGATTGTAAATTTGTGAAACATTTGAAATAGCGTATTGTTGTAGGCTATAGGTCTTAGCCTGTGTTTGATTGCTGATTTGAGTGGAGACTACAGGAAGTAGGTGCTCAATTCAGTGGGTGTATTCAGTGGGTGTTTGATTCTTACGGGGAGTAAGAATTGTGTAATTGTTTGTGTTTGAACAATTGATTAAAGTTAGTGAAATTTTCTTTGCTTGAGGGACAAAAGAGAATGGACGTAGCCCTTGAGGAAGGGTAAACCAGTATAATTGATTATGTTGTGTTATTCTTGACTCTTCTCTTTCAATTCTGTATTTTTCTTGCACTGTCCATTGAGTTTAATTGAAAGTTGAATTAATTCTTGGTAATCTTGGCAAAACTGGTTTAAGTGTTTTGCTAAAAATTGAATTTGTTCCTTATAACACTTGTTTTTGGTTCTGACAAATCTGCTCTAGTTGCCAAAGAAGTTTTGCTTAACAGATTGGTTTTTCCAAATTTTGTATTACATATAAAATTCTGGATCTGTGATTTTACAATTGAAACTCTGTTTGAATTGGTGTGGTATTGCAGAATTTGTGTTTTTGTTCTGAGTTGTTAGTATAACTGGAAAATTGAATTTGCATTCTGAATAAGTCTGTATCAACTACTGGTTTTAGGATACTTTATCAGATCTGTTAATATTGACTGAAATTAACATAGAGTTAGGTTAAGTATTTCAAACTAGTAAATTTTGTAATTATGTTCTTCCTTGCTCTTAATCAAATTTGTTAATTTGTGTGATTCATTTCTTAGTGTGGTATTGTTTTAGAAACTGTGTGAATTTGATCTGCATAAGGTGCTGCTGTGTGATTGTGAATCTGCTGTGTGTGTTGTTTGAAACTTTCTCTCTTCTAGTAAATAAATTGATTCATTCGTGCCTGGAATCAATTTATTTCTTCACTGCACCGTATATCTTTAGCATTGAGATTCAAGTTGCAAAAACTATTTTTAAAGGTCTAAACTACAAAATCTTTCAAAGTTCAATTCATATACGTATCACTCGATCCTATAAAAAAGAATACCTGAAAAATATAAAATAAAAAAAACATATATGTAATTTTTTTATCCAAGTTTATTCAATAAAAAAATATTTATTTTCACTTTATTTTTATTATTTTATATATTTATTTGAATTAAAAAAGATGATGTTTAATATAATACAAAATAAAAAATAAATAAAAATTAATGTAAGAAATTTAAATAAATAGTTAGATATGCATCAATATATCATAGGCACATAAAATAACAAAAACATATATCAATTTGAAAATAAAAGACAATATATTAGTATTATTTAAATAATAAGAACATAAAATACAAAAATATATTAACAAAAAGAACAAGTGGGATATAAATTAATAAAAATAATTAATGTGTAACTAAAAATAAATTAAATGTCATAAATATAAATAAAATATAACCAAAGCCATAAAATATAAATAAAGGTGATTAGTGTGTAACTGAAGATAAAATTTGAAAGATATAATTATAAATTTATAAAAAAGATAAGTGAGTAATTACAGATAAATTAAATAATAAAAATATAAAAAAAGATTGATGTATTAATATAATAAATTAAATAATATAATTATAAGAAAAAAGAAAATAAAGCAATATGTGGTTCAAAATAAATAAAAAATTAATAAAAACATACATTAATTAAGATTATTATAAAATAAGTCTCATTTACTTTGTTGTTGTTGTTAAACTTTCAATAAGAAGATATAAGTTTGAGTGAATCCCTCTATTGGGATTCAAAAATTGGGTGTGGGGTAGGAATTTGAATTTATTGGAACTTAGAATTTCAATTTATTGGAACTTAGGATTTGAAGTAAAATAGATAATAAGGATAAGCAGTGTCACCCAAGAACCCAAAAAATTTACTTTCACCAATTTGCAAAATGTATCATTGCTCCTTCTAAATTCCTATAAATGTTTATGTAAGTTATGAGTTTGTCTCATTTGAAAGTAAATAAATAAAATAAATTTAAATCCTTATTAGTCCTTTTCTTACTTCTCTAAGCCTATTAGATATGTAATCAGTTTAGTCTCCTCCACATGGTTGTCTTTAATAATAGTTGAGTCTTCAACAAATAGGTCACATTATACTACACAGCTTCTTGGATCTTCCTAAGTCTTCCTGTAGTCATGGGTCCACCTAAGGATTGAATTGGATCCTAGACTTCATTTTTTTTTATTTCGTGGACTTAGACTTTCTCATTATGGATCTTGTAGAGTTGAGTTTTGATGTCCACATCATAAGTTGTACGACTAAATAGTAGATAGGAAAAAAAAAGAAAAAGATAAAGAAAACAGATATGGTAAAGAAAAAAAATAGTAAAGAGATATGATAAAAGAGATAGATTGATACAAAGAGATAAATAGGAGATATTAGAGAGAGAAGAAAAGTTTGAAAAAGGAATGGGAGAGGTAGGATATTCATAGTTTTTTATTTTTTTCTTTTGGTTTAAATAATTAATGACAATTATTTCTTATCCTTTCATAATTAATTTATTTGTTTTAGTATTTATTTATTTTAGTTAATTAATTTATTTTTTGTTGTTCAGACTTCATTCATGTTATTAAAAAAAACCTGTGAGATAAAAAGCTAGTGAAATAAAAAGAGTAGATCATTCTATCATGAACCAACTATAATAATTATTTAAATGTGTTACTTTCCAAACCCTCATAATCAATTTATCAAGCAATTCTTCCAATTTATAGGTTTTATTTGACAAGAAACTGACAACTTGTTCAAGTCGTCTGCAACTAGGACTAGTTTTCCCTCACTTCAATATTGTTGAGTTTTCCTGAGCTTTAACCATATAAGATCACATTTGTAGAAAGCTTATTTTATATAATGTATGCCTTAACATTAAATAATCCTATTTTTAGTAGATTTTTTTATGGATATGTGCTTTTTTTCAAATTTCATTAATGAGATTGAGCTTAACTCATAAATTGGTGTTGTTTCTTTCTTTGTCAAAATGTTATTTTCGCCAATATGTTTAACTTAAATTAGCTAAGATTATGACATCAAACTCATACATCGTTCAAAACATCATTGTCTTTTTGGTAGAAGATTGCAAAGTATAATAGTATCCGGAGAGGATACTTAATATCTCCTCGACCCATGAACCTTTTGCTTGATTGAGCTTCTACTTAAGCTCGTTTAGAACAAGTTTATTTGTTGTTTCTACTTAATCATTTGTTTATGGATGCTCAAAAGATGGCACATTGTGCTTTATACTAAGTTGTTCGACAAATTGTTCAACACTTTATTAATAAATTGTTGACAATTATTAGGGACAATCAAATGATGAAGTTTGTGTCATGGATTATATTCTTTTGAAGAATTTTTGTATCTTATAAGAGTTTGTGTCAATCCATTTAGTAAATTAATCAACATTAATCTTTTAGACAAATGGGACGGGTTTAAAATATCCATCCCAACTTTTGAAAGTATAATGAATAGTTGTAACACAAATTTTTGGAGTGACAAAATATAAAGTGGTCAATTCTATTTTTATTTCTTAATTTTATTTCATTTAAAAAACACTTTTTGTTATACAATTTTTCATTCTCTCACTCTCAAAGGTTCAACTCATTTAATATCCAAAAAATTCATTCATATCCAAGGTACTTTTTCTCTCAACATTTATAAAAGTAATATATATTATAGTTGTCATTGAATTCAATTATCTGTAACTTTTTACTCTTTTTTATGATTACTTTACATTTATATAAATGTTATTTGACATTATTTTAAGATTTATGTGAATTTATTTCTTGATATTTGACATTAAAAAAATAATTTTGTCTATTCACATTAAATAATTGATAATAGCATATTTATTTCTTTTGTTATGATTATTTTTGTTATTATTAAAATATAATATAAGTTATTTAAATTGACTCGAGATAATAAACTTTATTAAATAAAATAACACCTAGACAATGCTTATCTTTCATGTGTGAAAACGAAACATCAACTGATGTCCGCAGAAGAAGTCTCGCACGAGCCGTGTAAAATTGTGTTTCTTTTCAAACTGTTCATATTTAAACTTTCATTATTGACGAGGTTTGTCACGTAGTTTATTATTTACTTTTTTAATAATAGTGAATATATTAAGAAAAAAATTAGTAAATATGTAAAGGATTAATGAGCTATTCTACTAATTTATTTAAATTAAAATGTCAAAATATAAATAAAGTTAGGACGCAAACAAATGCAACCCTCCTATAAGTAACATGTTTTGATTTGTGATTGGCTTTACATGTCCGCATTCAATTGAAGCAAGTGTCATTGCTTTCACCTTGTTGATTTGATTTAACATGAATATCGTATCATATTTCAAACACTAATGTATTGCCATAATCTTTCATATGTAGCTCGGTTTGGGTTTGAGTATACTTTTCACGTAGACATTTTAGGTTAAATTCACGTCAAATCATTTTGGTACCATGATGATGAGGATATAGTTTTCATTAGAGCTGGTAAAATGTGAATAGATTTGAAGCAGTGATTTGAAAAACCAAAAGAAAAAACGGTCAGACCAAAGTTCTAGAAAGTGTAGTTTGAAACTTTGACATCATTTGTCTATTTGAAACAAATTTCTCGGTTACGCGTCGTCGATTTTGGGCGTATGCGTTTGTTCCCGAGTTATGAAAGCTACGGCTAACAGCACTGCCAGTTGACGAAAAAGAGTAATTTTTTTTTACATAATTCATTTCTTAATTTGGTAATTTCTTTTGAATTTGAGGTCTATTTGATATAAGTAAAAACATTCTCTAATAAAAGAGAGTTTAGAACGAAAAAAATTTAAAAAAAATGAAATTTAATATGTAATCTATTTATAGAAACTTATTAAAATTTTATTTTTATCTATTTAAAATTTATCTTTATCAAATCTAATAAATTTTAAAAAAATAAAAATGATATAACATGATGAAAATTACTTGAAGTAAAATAAAATTTCATTGAGGAATTTTATAAAATCTTTGAATATTTCTAATAATAGATACTTTCAAAAGTTTCTTGGATTAATGAATTTTTTACGTGTATGAACTTCATAAAATTTTAAAAGTTATTTACATAAATAAATAAATTTCTTTAATCTTAATGAACTTGTGTTTTAGGATTTATATTAAAAGGTCTTTGCTAAATTTAAGCAACTCTATATTTTAATATTAATGGTCAAAAGTATCTTATAAGTACTCATGTACTCATTGAATATTATTGTACTGTTACTCTAACTTTGATGTACTTCCCAATATTTTTCTAGGTTTTTTTTCACTAGGATTGAAGCTGATTTCCCAGAAGTCACCCACAATCTTGATTATGGATTTGAGCATTATTGTAGTATCAGTTGATCTTTTAAGTGCATATTTGGAGGTTTTTCCCATACAGGTTATTAGTTAAAATAGAAATAAAAAAGTTTTATTTATCAAAATGAACAAATTATATTGATAAGACATGATATTAACATTAAAAAACTATATTAATTAGACACAATTTTAATTAAAAAAATCATGCTAATAAGACATAATTTCCTTTGTGAATATGAAAATTTCACGTGACAAATAATTTTCTTTCTGAATATGAAAATTTCATGTCACAAATTTCATTAAGCTTTCTACATTGTTTGGACATGCATTGGCTCTGTGCACTTTTGTCGATTTCATTAGGATTTCTACATTGCTTGAACATGCATTAATGGCTCTGTCCATTTTTATCGATATCATCAAGATTTCTGCATTGCTTGGACATGCATTGGCTCTGTGATCTTTTTCACTTTCATTTAACTTCGAAGACTGCAATGTGCTTTATTGAATCAGGGTTACATTGGTCAACAATGGTTATATTACAGTGCATGCACATGGAAACCTTACACACAGCTGAGAATCTGTGCCTCCTTGTTGACTCATGAAAACCTTTCTCATTGAGTCCATCTAATTTTCTGAAATAAATTAATAGGGATGCAAATATGCTTGATTAACACAATGAAAATGGACTTTTTTTTTCAGTTAAAAGGTTATTTACTTGTCATCATAAAGGATATATTATTAATATTGAATTATTATTTTTCATATTGTTTAAATGAAAATATAATTACAAACTCTTAATATATAATTTATTTAAAAGGTATATGTTAATTACAGTTACACTAAAAGATGTAGAGGTATGTGCTGAAGGAGTATTCTTTTTCCCAAACTTCATACAACCTGACAACATAAGAAACAATAAAATTTTAAAGTTGTTTCTTTCAAATTGAATCTTGCTTTAGTAAAAAATAAGATCATTCCCTTATTGTTATCAAACCAAACACAAGCATTCTATAACATAGAAGGTGAGAGAAAATAAATGAAATAGTTTTAAAATTAACCCTAAACTACAATAAATTCAACCATTTGAGAAAAAAAAATGGGATAATATGTGAAAAATAAGTTTGGTTCAAATAAAAACAAATGACATTTAATAATTTCTGAAAGAATAGAATCAATGAAATCTGCTTGCTCATGACATTTCTACATTTACAAGGAAATTGTATATGTTTGACACAATTTTACTGTTTAATTAAAATGGCATGATTTATTCATGTTGATATTATGCACGATTTGTCTAGGTAAAAAAAAAAATTATACTTAACTGAATTATCCCTGTTTAGGAAAAAAACCATATTTGAATCTACTTTGATAATCTGTGTTTTCACATAATTTATACCAAACTTGTCATGATAACACAAATCATTTTTACAAGTTAAAGTTAACTTGTACAGAAATTAAAAAAATTATGACAGAATTTTTATAAATTAATTTTAACTTACAGATCTTCTCTTATTTTTTTTCATTAATGTTGCTTATAAGTTTATAATAAATTTAAGAGCCAATTATCAGTAAAGAAAGCTTGACATGACTTTCAGCCATCCGAAACGGTTCTGATACAAATAATTGATTCATTTCGAATAAATACAAATATATCCCAGATGATATACAAAATTCTTTCAAATTCTTAAATGATTATATCATAGAATTAAAATTTGTCTTTCCACTGTAAAAGTTTGGCATACCCATTATACCAAAATATAACACGTCATTTAATTAATATAATTATAACTTTTATTCTGCATCAACTCTTTTAATTCTTAAACACGCTCACAATATGTTTATTTATAAATAGCGTAATTGAAATGGTAAAAGCAAATTGTCGCTTTGGCCGAGTGGTTAAGGCGTGTGCCTGCTAAGTACATGGGGTTTCCCCGCGAGAGTTCGAATCTCTCAGGCGACGAATTTGAAATTTTAAGTTTTTATTGTTCCACTCTTTGGTTAGTTTTTCAAATTAAAATTGGTTAAACCAATGAAGAAATTTGCACCAGAGGGCCCACAAGTTTGAGTTGTGAACTGGGGAAGGTTGAGCTGCATCCTCTGCCTGCACCAGACATCACCTCTTACCCAAATTCTTCTTTATATTTCATTTCCCAACTCATTAATACCCTGCAATAATTGCTTTTAAAAGTTAGTTCAATTCCATTTTTCATATTCAATTTCAATAAAAAAAAAAAACCTTATAATCCCTCAATATATTCCTACTATTTTTGCACAATATTCTTATTCTCTGAGTTGCAACCGTGACTGTATTGTGCAATTCACTTGCCCATCATCTGAACCACTCCTTCAAGGGATATTGGACACGATGAATATATAAAAGTTGACTGTAAAAGATAATATTTTTTGCCCAGAGCATGATTTATTTGAATTCAGATTTGAAAAGGGCAAAGTGGGAAAGTGGATAATCTCTCTGGAATAGCATTTGGTTCCTTCGAATGGACACATTAACCGTTGGTCATTGATTGAACTGTCTTTCAATTCTGCTTACTAATTCCCTTTTCGCAAGTGGCTTGCTATTGCTAACGTTCAAGTAAATGGCATTTATGTTGGATGGATATTATTATTATTTTCTAAAGTCCACATTGGGAATTCATTGTTGCAACCTCCTAGATATTGACTAGGTGTAATTAGCCTGTCACATACAACTCATTGAAAATGAAGCCATATATTAAAGGGAAGAAGTTATTGTAGATTATAATTTGAGTTTAAGAGCATGTTTAAAGTAATTTTATGATTTTTCTAATTTAATTTTTATGGTTCCAACCTGATTTATTGAACTTCAATGGGGTTATACAAATATTTTAATTGATTGAATATTTTATGAATTATGTGAATTACATTTAATATTAAGATTGTGAAAATAGTTATATTTAAATACTAAAAATAACGTGGTTAAATTGAACCGGTTACATGTGTACATAATAAGATAAGTTATATATTTAGGTGGATAGGCTGAATAAAATTATAGTTTACAATATTAAGTACCTTGACTCATTCTTGAAAATAGATACTCTTATTTTCTATTGGTTTAAATTATATATATTAAGACACCAAATTTAAAAAAAAATGTATGTAAGTTTATAAATATGATATTACATAACTATTTTTGTAATTAAATAATATAAGTGTTAGATGTTAATCAAATTTGTGGTGATATATATTTGATTTAAGATTTAAAATAAAAGAAAAAAAAATGTAATTTCTTAACATTAGTTTATTTGAAAGCACCTTTTACGTTTTCTTTAACTCATTTTATTTATCAAGAAATTTGATGAAATTACATTTTATATAACTTGCTTCTAAGAAAAAGAAAACGCCAAGAAAATTTAAGTCAATAGTTATTCTTTAAGTAAGAATTGTTTCTAAAAATATAAGTGACATGAGTTCAGGCTGTTAAACTGGATATAACGTGTTTAAAAATGAAATAAGACAATCTAAAAATTAATCAGCACACGCGTACACGTTGATCTAATGCAACTTTTTTTTTTCGTTTTTAATTTTATCGATAACCGAACAAGTTGAATTTGGTCAGAGTAATATAAATTACAGTTTCTTACATAAAAATAAAATAATTCTATATTTTTCAACGAAGTTACTTTCTTAATATATTTTTGAAAATAACTGAATTCAACTCTATTTTAATACTAATCAAACAGTCCAATGAATAGGTCACCATTGTTGACTTTATATGGTCAACTGAAAAATTAAATGTAGTAGCCAAGTGTTGATTCAAGAGTAATTGATTTTTTGTCTTTTCAAACAATATCTCGCAAACCAAATTACGTGATTAACCTTTCGGGTAGCAGTGACTTCTGGATTACAATTGAAAATTAAACATGAATATGTGTCTCTTAATTTTTTATTCTTGAATTTTTGGACCAAGACATGAAGCTTTTATTCGTAAATATTTGGACTAGTACATAGATAATTTTGATGCAACATTAGGTAATAAAACGAGCATGTTAGTTTTTAGCTGTTGTGCGTATGGCTCAATTTGATACTAAAGAAAATTTGGAAAAAATTGATTATAAAAAATTTAAAATAAATATAAAAAATGGAATATTTTAAAAGTTTATAGTTAAAGAATAAAAATAAAAATAATAATAAAGAGACCCAACAAATTAATTAATTTATAATATAGTTTTAACTTAATAGAAAAATATTTTATTTTATTTCTAGAATTCGTTAAGAAAAATCTCAAAATGATCCTAAGATAAATAATATTTAATAAAATAAGAAGTAAACGGAAAACGGTGTTGAAAAAAAAAATGTAACTTACATTTCATATGTTTTTCCATTAAACATTTCTAATAAATTAAATTAAAATTAAAATTAATAAATATTTATTAACTCTCCATATATTAGTAATTTTTCATGCTTTTATTTAATACATAAAACTAGTACTAAACGTAAAAAAACGTTTTGAAAATAAATGTAATTAAAATATTTCATCTGTTTTTGTTAAACATCTCTAGTCAATTAAAAGTAATAAAGATTTGTTAACTCTTCATATATTATTTTGTTATGCTTTTATGTAATAAATAAAGTCCTCCACAATAAAAAGCTCAAGTAATTATCAGCTCAAATCAAGCTAGGTTGAATAAGGTTTTATTTAAATGAGTTTAATATATGTAAAAAAGGTTATTGCCTAAATTATATTTGTTTTATTACTTGTCATGGGTTTTTCAAGTTAGATGTTATATTTTCAAACATTTAGTTAAGCATGTATGATAAGATTCAATAAATATTCTTAGAATATAAATTATATAATTTAAAATAATAACTGAATAATTTATTATTGTAATAAAAATGTTTATATAAATAAAATTTTCAATCAATAAGGTTTATTTTAACTTAAACATCATATATCTAAAATAGCTTCTTTTTTTAGTTTTACCTACATTTTTTTCTAAACTTTTATCTCTATTTGTCATCATACGACGAAAGAAAATCACAGGCAGAGATTCCTAGCCGTTAGACTTTTGATTTGAATAAGTTTCACTTTTAATCCTGTCTTTGAATATTAAGTTTCATACTTATATGGATAATAGTTGTGACGGTTAGAGTTATTCAGACATCAAAATTTGTCCTTTGTTAGTTTTTAATTGTAAAAATATGTTCAAATCTATGTATTGTAAGTCAAACTTTGCTGGTAATCTTTAACTTTTGAGTTATTTTAAAAAGTATTTCTCTTTGTCAAACTAAAATATTTGATCTCTTATATGATGTGTTTGGATTATATATATATATATATATATATATATATATATATATAT
>Ga0209489_108357_pt1 | contig 14216 bp, 9 predicted proteins | sample SiratrowhiteBW_FD_187527 | JGI IMG/M metagenome (GOLD analysis project Ga0209489, IMG submission 187527) | Root nodule microbial communities of legume samples collected from California, USA - Siratro white BW (SPAdes) (version 2) | ecosystem: Host-associated > Plants > Roots > Nodule | place: USA... | reverse complement strand
TATATATATATATATATATATATATATATATTGCTTCATTATTTATTGTTAGGGTTAAAAGAACTATTTTCATGTTAAAAAGACAAAGACTCATTTACTTTTGTGAGTATCAACTCCTTTTTTAAACCTCTATTTTCATCAAATACAAAGTCCACTTAAATTTATTTCAAATTTAATTCTTAATTATATTATCTATTTTACTTTATAAATTCCATGAAGTCATCTTAACTTTATGTTTATATAAATATCCATCTCTATCTTCAAATGTCAGAAATTTTCTTATTTAATAGAACATTTTAGAGAAACCATTGTATTTTGAAAAAAATTAACCAAAAACCTGTTATATTTAAAAAGTAATTAAATGGAAACCAAAATTTGACAATTAAGAAAACAAAAAGATGAAAGATAGAAAAAAAATAACAACTCTTTAATTTTCTATCGTAAAATATAAAGAGTATGAGGGTTAACATATTTTAACACCCATGCTAAGTTAACTAAATACATACAACAAATTATTCCTTATTCATACACATGTAAACATAAAATTCACTTGTGATAAAAATAAGTATAAAATGAATGTACATCATAAAAGGATGTCTAGGTCTATCTAAAACCGTCTCTTAAACTTGGATGATCATGTGCTCATATTTAAAGTATAATCCTAATACAAATTCACTTAATAAATATTAGAAGGATAAGTTATTAGGAATTATGACCAAAATATAATAGTATGTAAAATAATCATGGTTTAAATACATAAAAATAATTAGATCAAATATATCTTATTTATTTCAAAGCATTGTTGGTTTAAGATAAACATCAATTCTGATGGATACTAGATAATAAACTTATGTTTTTTTTAGAAGATTTGTATTAAGTATGTCTCATTAGATATTACACACAGTGTTATAAGTTGGGATAAGTTTATTGAACAAATAAATGTACAACTAAGTTTTTGTAACATGTAAGATATAGACAAGTTTAGTTATGATAAGACAAAATCTTCATCTAAAGTCATTCCTAAGACACTTATTTTTTTTTTATCGATACCTATGTTTTGATAATAACAAATAAGACAATATTGGTATGTCTAACAAAGCTACCTAATGTGAAACAAGAATTGAATATTAAACAAGATGTCAAAAATTATCTCTTGTTTGATCGAAATGATCACATGATAATTAGATGCATATACACTTAATGTTCCATATGCAAGTTGACCATTATTAAAATATCATAGTTCAGAACAAGTCACAACAAATGCAAAGACTTATAAAAACAAAAATGAGCTCTAATATAATATAGGCATATGACACACTATATATTTAGAGAGAAGTGTGTTCTCCTTTTGTCAAGAGAGTGTGTTATTGTTATCTCCTTGAAATAGAGAGAAGTTGTAATTCTCAAAGCAAGTTATTGAGTTCTTTTCATATCTTATACAAATTTCTTATTTTTTTCATCTCTATATTTTAGCTGCATCATTTGTCAAGATACTAACAAACCGATACTTTGAAAAATATTCTTAAATGTGGTAGTTGGCTCACTCAAACACAAGTTTCAGAGTCAAACTCTCTTAGCCTACTCTACAACATTTTCCATTACAATGTTTGACACCTCTTCACTAGCACTAGGTTGGGGATCGAAACCATCCACATGAACTCCTTTGGAGGTATGGGAAATTCTTTTCCATCAAACTTTCACCCGAACTAAAATCCTATAGGGGTACTACCCCATTCTCGTAACAACGACTACCTCTACTTAAAGACCCCATAAACTCCCTGGAACCGAAAACGAAAATTCTAGAGAAAGAATAAATGGTTACCTCTTTAAGATGTAGAAACTTGCTAGTGCTACAACATACTTAAACACTAAATCTCGAACCAAATTGGGCGAACAAGTGGTCCCAACAGTGAACTCACCTTGTATTTATAAGCATAAGGTGAAGAGGGACAATCAAGAGTCATGAATCACTAACCATTAAATCGTCTTAAATCTAACGATCCAAAAGGCACGATGTTTCACATCCTATTCATATCGATTGATAGATTAAGTCAATCATGCACACTGCCCAAGAAAGATGCTTTGCTAAAACTCTTTACTACTCTTCATTTGAGCTTTAGAGGCTAAGAGTGGTACAAGTCTTGGTCCCAAAATATATCGATAAAAAAATAGATTTTTCCTTTTAAGATTCTTCTTCGCGACTCTTTGTTTACTTAAGCATGGGAGGTTAAGAGTTATATAGATCCCGTACAATATGGACTTGGCTACTTGACAAATTCATGTCATATGCTCAACCACTTGGGCACCAAAATGCAGCTCAATAATTAATCTATGTATATTCTTCTACTTATGAGACAGATAACATGTCATATTTACAACACAAAAAACCTCATTTTTAACTAATTAATTTTAAAACATCTCACTAAAATAATTAATAACTCTCTATTTACCTAGTAATGAGCAAGTAATCAATGTTCTCACACTAACCGTTATTAAGTCATTTATTAAGAATTGTGTCACAAGATATTTAAATTTGACCAAAATTCAAAAATTAAATTTCCTTCTCAAAATAATATAAATAAGACCCACTCCACAAATAAAAAAAAAGTACACTTTTGTTACGTAGTCATTGCTATATTAAATACTATTTAATTTGAATATCAAATTTATTTTTGTAAGATTATGATCACCAAAAACATATTAAGATATTATAATAAACAGATCTAAGTCTAATATTTTAGAGGTCCTATGGACCTTGTAAAAATACATGAAATCATTAGGTTCATAGTTTCTTGTTCTAATTGAAGAAAAATTTGGTAATTGTTTCCATCTTAAAATATTTATTAAAATATAAGAATGGGAGGGAAGGTTGATGATTCCAAAAGTATGGGGAAAGAATATTCCGCCACCCTCCCTCGGCGCCCGTCCCTCTTGACCACACATGCAACAAATGCCATTCATTATTGTTTTAATTACATGCTCACCACATTGAAATGCCTAATTCAAATGAGCATTCCAATGAAATATAAAATCTCAGACTATGCTTATGGAGGAAAACCTGGAGAAATTTAGACTGCCATATAATAAATTAATTTTTAATGAAACAAAAGGTTAGCTTACTATTTAATTGAATTTAGGTTGAGCAGATATTTTTAAAAATAATTATGTTTTTTAATTTTTTAGAATTAGATAAAAATGACCCATTACAAACTGAACTAACAATTTTTCTCCAATTTTTCTCCTGTACCTGGCGGATGACCGGTCCGAGTTCACCTATACAACTATTTAAGATATTCTAATTAGACTATGAATTTACGTAAAGTGATAAACTTAAATTTATTATTATTATTATTATTATTATTGTTATCATACGTAAAGTGATAATAATAATAATAATAATAATAATAATAATAATAATAAATTTAATAATAAATATTATTATTTCTGACGAAGTTGGTTAATTTATTTTACATTATAAATATTTCTCTATACAATAAATATGAATCGTCATTCTTAAACGAAAGTACTTATACGACTTATTTATTTTATTCAATCATAATATTATTATTATTATTATTATTATTATTATTATTATTATTATTATATATTTATATTTAAAGATGAAATGATATCATTATAGATTATACTGATCATTACACCTTCAATAACTTTTAATTATAATTTATTGTTGAGTTAGAAATTCCTATGACTTACATCATAACTTAAAAAAATATCAATATAAATTATTTAATATTCCATTTATATCCATTAAAATCAATATAATATATATAATTATTAAAATATATAAAATATGAACAATTCGACTATCTTTTTTTGTAAAATTAATGTAATATGAAATTATAAAGTAAGAAATTATATTCTGTTAATAAGAACTATTTGATTATTTTTTTTAAATTAATGTAATATAATTATAAAGTAAAAAAATATATTCTATTAGAAGTTACTGAATACTCTCTATGTACATATACATTGTTTTGATTAAATTTAATTTAAAATTATTTAAATGAAATTTTATAAATGTAATATATGAAATAATCATTAAAACTTATGGCACTCAAATATATATTAACCTAAACAGTGATTTAATAGTACAATTTATTAAAATTGGAAAGAAATACATGATTATTCAATCATAAATTATATTATACATAATAATATTATTTACTTTTATAATTATTTAATAATAATATAAAAAATACACTGAAAATCAAACTCAGTTTAAGTAATGAATTGACTATAATCAGACCAGTTTAAATAAATATTTATTAAACCATTTGAATTATTTATATTTTAAAATAACATTACATGAGGATTAAATTATATTAATAGTTCTTTTATTTCTTTTCAAGTTTTATTTTGTTTGGTGCTTTATTTTTAAAATAATTAATTTATTCTTTTATGTATTTAAAATATTTTAAAATGGTGATTTCATTAACTTTAGAGACGTAAAACCCAGTAGGTGAGTGGACTCACTAGTTAATAATCAATTTTATAGGTTGTGGTAATATTTTTAGTTCGTCCTAACTTAACAATTACTGCGTCATATTGTCATGGGAGGGGTTGATCCAACCTTTTCCTATTCACAATATGTTATTCTATAAGACACAAATGAATACAATTAATTAATTTGAGTTTCTAATTTAAAATAAAATAAAAAGTTTATTATTAAAAATAAATTATTTTATCAACTTTTAAGTAGGTGTATTCCTTCTCATAATAGTATTATAATTTAAATTATAAAAGTTTACAAAATAAATTTTAATTATTAATTATTAATTATAATTTAATATATAAAAAATAACAGTATCTTAATTTATTCCATTAAAATATTAATTAGTTACTTAAATATTTAAAAAATAATCATAAAATTAAGTGAGACTATATATATAAAATTAAGTGAGACTATATATATTATATATAGTTGGTGTTTCATAATCCTCATCTGGCCTTAAATATAACTTACCACGTACCAACTCGTATTAATTTATTTTTAGTGAACTTGAGAAAATAAAAGTAACTTTTGTAAAGAAGGAAGAATTTTTTAATGAAAATTTTTAGTTCTACCACTAATTTCATAAGCACTCAAGAGCTCATTGATTGAACATTATTCAATTCTTTGACAATCTAAAAGAATAAATTTGCATCCATTTTATAAAATTATATCTCTTTAAATAAGGAGTCTAGACATCATATGGTCACATTTTTTTTTAATTACAAATTTTAATGAATAATGAATGCTTTCAAACAATATTAAATTGTTGCATCTGAAACAATATTTAATTATTTAGAGGAATTGCGTTTCTAACAATACGTTTAGTTAAGAATTGATTTGTTTAACTAGACGTGATTGAGTTTAAAATTGTTTAAACAGAAATAACAAAGATCTAAAAAATACTTCTATTTCTATTGTAGTTGCAACATTCATTTACTTAATAATACTTGATCATATTGATAATAATTGATGATAATCTTTATTAATAGATAAATTAATATTAAAAATACATAGTAAATATTTTTTTCACCTTTTATGTCTTTCAGATTGCAAATTGCATATCATTAATTTGTATTTAAGTATAAAAAAATATTTTTTTCTAACAATATTTATGAATATATTTATAAGTATATCTTTGATAACAAGTTTGTTAGATTAAAGTGATTGTTTGTCAAATGTTGATCTATCAAAATATTATAAAAAATAATTTTAACAGAGATTCTTTAACAAAATAATTTATTTTACCTATTCTTAAAATGGTCATCTTTTAATAATACTATAACTAATAATATTATAATTTAAATTATGAAAACTTAAAAATTAAATTCTAATTATTAACTATAATTTAATATGGAAAATAATAATTATTTCCATTTATCCATTAACACATTAATTAATTATTTGAAAATTACAAATTAATTATTTAAAGCTTAAAGAATATTTACAAAATTATGTGAAATAAGAGAGAGCGAGAGAGAGGGAGAGAAAGGATATGCCATAATTGTCATAACTTACGAACTCACTACTTGGTTTTAACCAACTAGAAAAAAAAAAAAATAAGAGAAAGTTCATACAAGTTTTTCAGCCACTAAAAAACGATTTCAAATGATAACAGAACGGTAATAAATGAATGACTTATAAAAGTTAATTTACAATAGAATCATATTTTAAAAAATCTAGACTAATTTGATAGTATTAATATAAAATGGAAGTCATATAACTACTTTCTTACTGTCATTTGAACAATTTTTATATAAAACTAATTACGATATAAAATTAAATTTATTTTATTACAAACTTCCTTTTCTAAATTTAAAATTAATATATCTCACGAACATCAGCTTCGTAACCATGATTTTGAATGATTTAAATGACTTATTAAACTCAAATATCATAATTATCACTATACAATTTTATTTCTTTTTTGGCAGAAGATGGTATATTATTTTGTCTTAACCTATCTTAAAGCTACATTTGACTCATTTATTCTTGTCTTTAAAAGTCAATTTAGAATTAAAGCCAATAATTTAAAAGTTGTTATGAAATTCTACCTATTTTTGGAGCAAAAAGTACTTTATTTTATTACCTCTCATCGATTTAAGGTAAGAGAGAAAACAGTGATTTTAAAAATATACTTCAGTTGAATTCTAGTAATTTCTTTTCTTACATTAATATTCTTTAAGCTTTGAAGAATCTATCCTTAGACTCAATTTATCTTTCTTAAAAAAACACTAAAAAAAATCCTTAAGAGACTACCTTATCTAAATCAATACAAAACTTTACTTTTACAATTACACTTGAATTTATGAGAAACAATATTATGTCTAGTATCATAAAAAAATTTAATATTATTATCTAATTATTAAAGTTTTGAATTTTTCGTTTGTTAATCACGTTTTTAAACAATTAATTTATTAAAATAATAATTGTAAAAATTAATGTGTAATTATAAGATGCCTTAGAATCTTTTTACACTCATGTTGAGTAGACTTCGTTTCCCCTATATTCTCTCCTTTTTATAAACGGCTACTACTAACATTTTCCAGAGTGGCAAAACGGTAATTCAGATAGGTTAGTGGGGGCATTTTCTCTGCGACAAAAAACACCAACGATATAAAGTGCTGGCAAAGTGAAGCCAAAAACTCGGAACCAAACGCAAAGGCATTGGGCAAACATATAGAGAGAGAGAGAGAGAGCCTTTTCCTTCTCTCTCGCTTTCGTTTGACGCTTCTGACCCTTTTCCCTTCCAAACGCTCTTTGTCTGCGTCTTCGCTTCTCTTCTCTTCTCTGACCTAATGGCTCTCTCCGACTCTTCCTCTGGCCGCAACTCTCTCATCCCCTCCTTCCTCTACTCCTCTTCCTCCAAGACGCTTCCTCTTCACCGCATGCTCCACTCCACCACCCTCTCCGCCGCCGCACCCTCGCCACCGCCCGCAAATCTCGATGCCGGATCGCGCGGCCTCTTCATTCCCTCTCCCAGCGAGTCACGCAAGATCGAGCTCTACTCGCCCGCCTTCTACGCCGCCTGTACTGCCGGTGGAATCCTCAGCTGTGGTCTCACTCACATGGCTGTCACTCCTCTTGACCTTGTCAAGTGTAATATGCAGGTCTCTCTCTCTCTCCGTATATATTTGTTTATCTCGATCTGACTTGTTGTCCTTAGATTTAACTGTTTTTGCTCGATTGTGTTATGTTTTGCCACTTGTCTTTGTTATTGTTAGATCTGCGATTTCCTTTCAAGTATTTTCCGATGTTAGGTCGTGATTCTTGTGTCATAGTTAATTAGATCTGCTATGTTTGGCTGTTTTGTTTAGTTGATATATCGTTGGCCTCGTATTTCGTGTAATTTCGATTTCGTCTTTTTTTGTAGTTTCTGATATTCGATGTTCATGTATTTCTAGTTTAGTGAGTCTGCTATATTTGTTTTAGATTTTGTAGTTGTAGTAGCGTTATACTGCGTTGAGGTGCTGAGTTTGATTCTGCGGGAGAATCATATTCTTCGTTAGGCGCATCGTTAGGTGAGGACATGAAAGTCTGGTGCATTCTGAAGTGCCGAATTTGTTAATATTATTGTGGTTTGTGCTGTGACGTTAAGGATCTAGGTCCTCTAGAGTAGGTAATCTGTGTCGTTGATAATAAAATTTAATTGTTGATATTACTTGCACTTGCGCGTGAATAACATTTTATGGATGTGTTGGAATATCAATAGTTAGATTTCTCATTAACTGCTGATGTTTGTTGTCTTTGTTTACTTTTGAGGAAACAAAGCCTAAAGTCAAATACCTTGTGTATGTGCACGCCATTGAAATTGAAATTGTTTACTTGTTGTTACTGGGATTTGTGTTTTAATGTTTACTTGTTGATTTCAGATCGACCCTGCTAAGTACAAGAACATCACGTCTGGGTTTGGAGTTTTGCTTAAGGAGCAGGGCTTCAGGGGCTTTTTCCGTGGTTGGGTGCCTACCTTGCTTGGTTACAGTGCCCAGGGTGCTTGCAAATTCGGATTCTACGAGTTCTTTAAGAAGTATTACTCTGATATTGCTGGTCCAGAGTATGCGAGCAAGTACAAGACCTTGATCTACCTTGCTGGTTCCGCTTCTGCTGAAGTTATTGCTGATGTTGCTCTTTGCCCCTTCGAGGCTGTGAAGGTCCGTGTCCAAACACAGCCTGGTTTTGCTAGGGGTTTGGCTGATGGGCTCCCAAAATTTGTGAAATCTGAAGGAACCTTGGGGTATGCATTCAAATGCTGTTAAATCCTACAATTTTTACTTTTGAAATCATACTATGTTGGTCTATAATAGGATTTAAGATTAGGATGTGATCTATTGAATGTCTTGTGATTTCAGGCTGTACAAGGGAATAGTGCCTCTGTGGGGACGACAGATTCCATGTAAGTTGGCCATTATATGCTTTTTAGTTTGCGCTATAGTTTTTAATTCCCCCTAAATTGGCTGTTTGTGCATTGTTCAGTATTTCTGGAGATGCTGGACTAGTGGTTTTTGTTTGTACTTCTCAAACGTTTATGCCTTGTTCTGGGCGGTTGCAGGTTTTTGGTTTTCAAATGCAATTTTCGAAACAAAACATGTTCAGCTGAAATGGGTGTTGACTGATTTGAAACACTTAACTCATTTTCAAAACTAAGAAAAAAGGATTTGTAAATTTGGGTTTATGGTTTAAAAAACATTCTTGTTTGTTATCTTTGTTATTAGCGACCCTTTTTATTGTTAGCACCACTGTCACAACTACTACAACCATCATTTTTATTGCCCACTACTACTGCTACCACCAATGCCAACACCATCATTTCCTCACCACCACAACCACTGTAATTAGCGCCATCAACATTAATAACACTGTTGCTATTGTCAGCACTCCCACTATTGATAAGAACAACTAATATGACTATAGATTTATTCATTGGTTTAATATTCTGTCATTGATAAGACCAACTAATTCTGTTACCAATATAACTAGATTAATTCACTGGTTGAAATGGTGAATTCCTTGTAGAATAGTTCCAAAAGCTTTCCTAGGATATAAGTTGTTTCTTTCTGTTTGCTGTCTTTGTACACATTTTCAATGATCTTTTGTTTCTTCTGCTTTATCAATTTCATTATGAAGTTGCTGGTAAGTTTTTATTTTTTTGGCGGGAATTAGTTGTCATTTATTGTATACATTTTAAATGCATATGTCTATGAAGTTCCGATTATTTACATTATATTATGATGTTGAGAATGCATTATTGATTCTCAGTATTTTCATTTTGCTACCTCTATTTTGTTTGTTCGTTCTCATGTTTTTATAACCATGTTTATGCCACCTCTATTTTTTGTTTGTGCTCATTATAAAATTTTCAAATAGTTTTTTGTTGAAGTTAGAAGTTTTGTGCTTTATTGTTTGAGCTTTGTTTTGTATGTATATCAACTTATAACTTGGTGTTATATAAAAGGTCCCGTTACATGATAATATGCCCGGTATAACATAAAAAAGGTTCTTTCCTGCAGACACAATGATGAAGTTTGCTTCATTTGAGACCATAGTTGAGCTGCTCTATAAGCATGCCATTCCTACTCCAAAGAATGAGTGCAGCAAAAGCCTGCAACTCGGTGTCAGTTTTGCTGGTGGATATATTGCTGGTGTGCTTTGTGCAATCGTGTCTCATCCTGCTGATAATCTTGTCTCTTTTCTGAACAATGCTAAAGGAGCAACAGTTGGTGATGTGAGTGTCAGACTTGGTGCCTGTGTAGTGTAAATCTGTGAATATGTTTACGTCAAGTTTCTTTAATGTCATATACCATGTAATGCAGGCGGTGAAGAAGCTTGGTTTGTGGGGTCTCTTCACCCGTGGTCTTCCCCTCCGTATTGTGATGATTGGAACTCTTACTGGTGCCCAATGGGGAATATATGATGCTTTCAAAGTCTTTGTTGGGCTGTAAGTTTTTACACAAATGCTATTATTGATAGGGTTCCACACTTGGTTATATATTTCATTATTTACATGATATGCTAATGAATATTTCCCCACCTTCCAGGCCAACAACTGGTGGTCCTGCTCCTGCCGCTGCTCCAGCTCCTGGTTCTGAGCTAGCAAAGGCGTAGAATGTCCAGTGATGATGATGACCCTCAATAGTTTGTTTACGAAAGTTAGAAGGCAGTGAATAGAGCATAAATAAACAGAGGACTGAAGATGCTTGGGTGGAACTCAAGCTTCGTTGGATAATATTCTTTTCAAGTTCAGACATTGTTTTCATTTTTATTGTATGAGTATTTCAAATTCTTGGGAGGATGGTTTTGCTCGCATCCTTCCTGTTTTCTGAGAACTTTGTAGCTAGGAATCATATAATTTTGCATGTTAGGTTCGCCACATGCCATTGCCAACCGGGAATACACATTTGTTTTCTTGTCCGTGCATAAGCACAGACGCATCATATGCAATGCCTACATTGAGATCATTTTTAATTTCTTGTTTTATATTAATTCCACATACCACACCATTAACTCTTCCAATCTTCATTTCCTACCCATCTATTTATTCCTAAACCAAGACTGTCTTCTATTTTATCCTGGTTCTATGGGCGAGTGCTATATGATGTGGCTAACACTTGTCTGGTTGGGAAGGTGGTTGGACAAAAGAAATACGTTGGGGTTGTCTGGTGATAGAAGAATAGTAAATAAATAACTTTTAAAATTTGTCGGATTTCCTTTATTTTTTTCCTGTTTTTTACTGTTATTTTTGTTTCTGTACTCGGTGATTAACTTTTCTTAATACAAACATTTTTTTTATTTTAGTTTTCGTCTTATGAACTTATTTTATCCAAAAAAAAAAGAAATAGCATACAATTTATGGAAAAATATATTTTTTATTTTAAAAATTTGGCAACGATCCTTTTCCATATATTTATTTATTGTTGCTGCTGTGTGGGTCTTGATGGTTTTGAACTGAATGCTACCATTTTCATTTACGTGTAGTTGCTTATATGAAGATTGAGCACAACAATCTACGGGGTAAATGTCTACTGCTAAGATGGCTTGCTGGTCTAGTTTAAATTTTAGTGAGTGGCCTAGCTCACATGTTTCTCTATTTTGCTCATTTATTTAAAGAATAACAAATATCTAAACAAATTTTTTCACTTTCTCGATGAGTTTTATTGAGAAACTCAGCTTAACGTAATAGTTTTTAAGGGTTTGTTATTTTTTTTTTTTGCAACAATTTTAAAATAACCTTTAATTTTCTACTTGAAACGTCACCTAAATTTTGTGTTATTTATTTTTCCAATTTAAATATTTAATAATTTTATTTTTTTCCTACCACTAAAAGATTTAATTACAACACATTGATAAATTATATTAGAATAACAAATAACATAAGTGTATGGCACAATGTTGACAAGATCTCCGTGAGATTTTGAAACTTCTAATTTGATTTTTCTCTTCTTTTCCATTATTGAGTACATTGTTCTTGTTTAGGTTCAACTTAAGAATAAATATGGTAATAAATATGTAATTAATGAATAGTAAATTTTACCATTATTTTGATCCTAGGATTAGCGGCGAGATAATTTCCTAATTCTTCTAATGTGTTTGTTTGGTAAATAATATTGTTCAAATATTTAAAATGGAATTAATTAATGGATTCATTTATTTTGACACATTCCAAGTAACCAGAAAATGTTCTCGTATATTTCAATCATGTTTTAAGATATAACTATTTGCTCCTTTTCACAATCATGTGGTTAACTTCTATGTCTACTATAAATTTCAATAGATATCCAAATTAAAAAGAGTTTGTTTTTCTCCACATAATAACTAAATGTTTAAATTCTTACTAGAAGACAGTCTAAAAGTCTAAATTTAGTACTTCACTAATTCATTATGTCACGAACAACATTGCTGTCTTAAAGAAATGATGATCTGACTTAAAAAAATAAAATTAAATGTGAAATTTATATGCTACAAAATTATGTCAATATTATGAAAGTTACTTCATTGTTGTTGAACATCCATTACACCGTGTTATACCATTTGTTCAATCCAAGTTCAATAAACATATGTTTGGTTTTAATTGTGTTCAAATAACTAAGTATAAAATATAATTTTGTGTGTATTTGATTATGTTAGACACATAGTATTCAAATTAGTCCATCAAACGTAAGTTGTATGACTAGATAAATACAAGCATTGTTTAATATAATTTTTTGTTTGAAAGACACAAGTGTTGTGCACATGCATAGTCTGATAAGCCTTTACCTGAACAAACACAAGTGAGTATACTTAGTCCAATAATTTTTTCTTTAATAAATTATAAGTATACTTTGTTTGACAGATTCAAGCTTAAAGCATTTTATAGTACATGACACACAAATGTTGTTGGAGATATTTGATGCATGTGATGAAGATCTATGAAAACTTGTGTTAGAGTTTTAAAAGTGTGTGTGTGGTGTTGTTGTTGTTCTGCTACAATAAGTCCAAGTCTATACAATTGTTCTAAGTTAGATACTGGATTAAAGTCTGTTTTCAAAATGAGATTTAAGAAAAAATTTCATACTGTTGATTTTAGCAAGTTGAATTTTTAACTTAATCAATTGAATTCATTTAAATGAAATAAATAACTCATATGAAAGATTAATTGATCAAAATAGTTAAAATTTGCTTTTATTAATACTATTTTAAGAAGTCTAAAAAATGTAGAGACAGAGAATTTTGAAAGCCTTTTCAAGTGAAATCAAATTCTGAGAAACTATTCAATCTTTTTTTTTATTAAGAAATTGTGTAAATCAATCTTGGAGCAATTGGTGCAGACTTATGGCTGTTATGGGCAAATTTGTAGCTGGACTTAGTGATTCAGGAAGTTTTTCTGTAATCTTGAGCCTGTAATTTCGTTGTGATTGCAAAATTAGCTTGTATTTTAAATTTTTAACTGTTTGTTAAGATTCTTTTAGTGTAATGTAATCAAATAGTTTATTATTATTATTATTATTTTAGTAGTGCGACATGGTGCTTCACAATCTGGTTTTCATTCTTGTAGGGTGCAAGAGTGGTTCTTGGTGTGACTTTTGTAATTTGATTATATTGTTTGTTGTGTTTAGTGAAATCTTTGCTTTATTAAGAAACTGAATGCAATTCTTGTGAAAGAGTGAACCATTACAAAAATTTGTGTGTACAATTTCTCTGATTCTTATTCTTTACTATTTCTTGTTCTGTAAAATCTATGAATTAATTGAAATTTTGTTCAACTTAATTTGAGCATAATTGATTGCTTTTTTGGGATTCTGGTGTTAGGAAAATTGTAATTTGCTTAAGTGCGGCGAGGAATTAATTAATGGAAATTTTGATAATATGATAAATAGAAAATAAAATAGACTAAAATTTTAATTTGACTAATTGTTTTTATGATACTTGTTAATTAAATATTACATTTTATTGATTTTGTGAAAATGTTCGTTATGAAAACAGTCTTTTGTGAAAATCTGAAATAGTTCAATTAAATGATCAAGGCAATAGAAGATTTACCTAGAAAAGGAAGGAAAAACTTTTCTTATGAATGTAGATGAGTAGCGCACATTGATGCGTGCTACCGAACGCATCCCAAATTAAACTAGGAGGCTATATTTTGCAATATAGCTAACCTAGGTCATTCTTCCAAGGACCACTCAAATGTTCTCTTAAGCCACTAGAAATATAAAACAAATAGCACGGGGTGGGC
>Ga0209489_108354_pt1 | contig 14224 bp, 8 predicted proteins | sample SiratrowhiteBW_FD_187527 | JGI IMG/M metagenome (GOLD analysis project Ga0209489, IMG submission 187527) | Root nodule microbial communities of legume samples collected from California, USA - Siratro white BW (SPAdes) (version 2) | ecosystem: Host-associated > Plants > Roots > Nodule | place: USA... | reverse complement strand
TATATATATATATATATATATATATATATATATATATATATATATATATATATATATATATATATATATATATATATCCTATCACAATTGTCTAAGTATATAACAAGAGTCTATGAGTCTATAGAATGCTCTCACGCATTTTCTTTCAATAATAAAAATCCTATATCAGAACAGTTATTTATTTAAAATCTAATGTTAGCAATAGATATTAAAAATTTCAATAACAAAAATCCTATATTAGAACATTTATTTATTTAAAATATAATGTTAGCCGTAGATATTAAAAATTAAGTTGTATATAAATTAAAATATCACTTAAAATGTAACATCCTATATCTTTCATATAATATTAATTATATAGTATAAAAATATTATAATATACCTAAACATAAATATTTATATATTTATCATTATATTTTAAAATAAATTTTTCTAAAGAAGATTTAATATAAATATATCGTTATAATTACAAAATAAAATAAAATTTCTTCATAAGCTAATTGAGTAGTCACACAACCTGATAAATCGTTGCTCACGTATAGTACACAATCATCATAAATTTAAAAACTAAATAAACACCACAGAAAAATAAGGATAAGCTAGAAACTTAAAAAAAGTATATTTTCATAAATTAAATTTCTATCACACCCAAACTACAAAATAACTTTCATAATTCATTCATACATCACGTAGCCACTATCACATCTTTACAATAACTCTTATCATACATGTTATGACTCACATATATACAAAGATCGATATTGGACTCTTTACTTCCGAAAAACTCGTGCATTGAGTTAGACTCAGGTGTTTGCACCTGTTATATATCATCTATCTATTCTGATCAACTCATATTTCAAACCTCAAATACAATCTGTGTTCTGATCAGTTCCTATTTCAAACCTCAGATATAGTTCTCATATGCATAGGGTTAATCCATATGTCATATTTCGATAAGTTCATATTTCAAACCTCAGACATGTCATATGAAGCTCTTTCGACTCTTCACTAACTAAATACAATGTACCAGTAGAGTTAGGATACCTTCTTAGATAGATCGAATCCCCAGACAATGCACATCCTAATAATTTCAATACTATATCTCCTTTACTAAAGATACTATGTCTTGAACACCATTCCATATTATTCACAAACATTGATACTACATCATATCATCCATAAACATTCATTCCATTCAAATTGATTCAATTCATATTTAATAAAAAAATAATTACAATATTTATTAAAAATAGTCAAACTAGCTTCTCTTACCAAATCCATCCAAATCATAGTTAATAAAAAAAATAATTACAATATCTATATAAAAAAAAATAAACATACAACTAGCTTCTCTTATCTGTGTAGAGTATAGATAGAGTTTCAAAAACTTAAAATCACGAGCAATCTAACATTATTAAATAATAAAATATAAAATAAAAATGACTAGTGTTATACTAAAAGAATTAAATATTAGAAATAATAAAATGAGAAGAATCGTTATATTCATAAAAATAAATTAAATAACAAAAATATAAATAAATGAATGAAAAAATTATATATAATTTAAAATCTTCACAAACCAAATTAATTCATGATATATGTAAAAACTCAAAAGAACAATATCATATCATAGAAAAATCAAAAGACAAACAATGTCTAATTACATATTAAGATAAACATACAATTTTTAACAAAATAAGAAAAAAAACTGCAGTAGAAGATAGAAGGTGAGAAGGACCTCACAATTTATACGAATTAATAAATCAAGAAAAATTTGTCACTTCGAGTTAACAATTAAAAAATCAAGCGTTCAAGGTCTTCACAAGAATTTATAAATAATTTATCTGAAAACAAATTTTATGCATAAATGAGAAAAAAAAAAAAACTTATTACAAAAGTCGAAATATCTACTTATATAATGGAACTAAAACTACATGGTCCAACCAACTAATTAGACTTATCCAATTAATCAAGCTTATCCCACTAACTAAGTAGATCCAACAAATTATCTAATATTTATAATAACAATAAATGTCCAGAGAGAATTTCCAATTATAATTACAAGAATATAAAAATAAAATAAAATAAAATAAAATAAGAACTAATACAAAATTACACAAATATAAATCTATAACTTAACCTTAGAACTCTTTTTTGTCATGTTCCATCAATCCACCGTGGCCATACAAGGAACATAACACATGGGGCAAATAATTCAATGTGAACAAAGGACTTAAACGCATACTAAGTACCAAACTCCTCAACGTAATGTGCTTTGTGAGCAAGTCATAAACCACAACACAACAAATACGATCTTCTTTTCCTTTTGTCTCCTGTTAGGCCTGCAATTTTTTGGTGCTGCCATTCAAGGAACCTGATTTGGCACAATCTCTACTTTTGTAAACTTGAAGGGAATGTCTATGACTGCAGTGTGTTCAATCTCAAAACACTAAAATGTGTGCATGGTATGAGGAATGGATTCTGACTTTTGAATTTTGATTGTTAATCATAGCTTAAATTAACGGTGAATGCATGTTTGACTTTTTACTTCTGATTTGTAATTGTGAATATATTTTTAAATTTGGTTATTCTTTTTCAAGGCATTTATATAATCATGAATGTTGTATTTGTATAATCTTTCATCTAGTAGCCATTTTGATAAGCTTTTGGGGTTGATTGGTCTGTGCTTGAAAAAAATAACCGGATTCAATAATGGAGAGTCTTCTTAAGGTCTATATCCGCAGGGACAAGATACAGGTTATCTTAAAGTTACACGGTTGGAAAATAGAGAAGGGGAGGAGAGTTTGTTTGGAAAGATAAAGGATTACTGGTACTGCTATAGGAGGGGAGAAAGATAATATAGGGAATATTTTTGGTAACCGGAGTCTAGAACAGTTATTCTGATTTGAGGAGGGCTATGCCTTTCGTCTTTCTAATGTTGATTTCCTTTTAATTCAGAAATCTTTAATACTAATTCCGGTACAGAAGGGATGTTTTCATAAGAACTACGTCTAAGTCCTAAGATTAACTTTTATCATAATAATATAAAAAATTATCTGAAGGTAATCAATCTATTTAAACAAAAATTAATATGCAATCGAAAACATAAAAATATTTCGACATAAGAATATATCAACATCAATAATTGTAGTGAAAAAATATTTTAATAAAAAAAAATTCACAGGATGGTAAATATTCTAATAATACTAAAATAAAGATAAATATTCACATGAACAACATCTTTTAAAATTTTAGTCTGTGTTATGTAAAGTGTAAAGTGTTTAGTACCTCTTCCCACAACTATGGAATCCTTAGTGAGCTTCCAACTATTACCTGAAATGAATTGTTATAGTTTTCATCACACAACTTACTAACAGAAAGTAAGTTTAACCGGATATCAAGAACATGCTTCACATGTTTCAAAATTAATCTAGAGTCATTGGACATCTCCAAGCAAACCTGTCCAACACTAATGCATCTTGCTACACCTTCATGAGCCATTTTTACACTGCCAAAATCATTAGAAGTATAAGAAATAAACAAATCTCTCCTAGATGTGATATGAAAAGAAGCACCGCTATCAATCACCCAACTAGTTGAGCTATCAACAAGATTCGTAGACTCAAACTCATGAACTAAAAGAAAGTCAACAGAAGTTACATTGATCCTGTCTTCATCATCACTGTTATCTTTACCTATGTCATTGTTATCCATCTCACTTCTATTTTTCAACTTCCAAGAATATTTCTTTATATGTCCCTTCTTATGACAATAGTGACGCTCAACATCTTTGTACCTGCCTTTAGAGTTGCTTATCTGTCTTTTGGAGCCCGACTATTGCTTCTCCCCCTATACTCAGAAACCAAAATATCTTAATGAGGCGATGTACCTTGTGACTTTCTTCTCATTTCTTCATTCAAAACACTACTCTTGGCAAGGTCCATAAAGATGACACCGTCAGGAGCAGGAGCGGAATTGGACAATCAAGTTCTAAGAATTTCCAATGAACCTGGTAAGGAGCCAAGAAGCAATAGTCCTTGAATTTCTTCATCAAACTTGATACCCATTGTCGCAACCGGGATCACGACGGGGACGACAATCCAAAAAAATTAATAAAAATCATTTGAAAATTTAAGAAAACAAAAAAAAGAGTCGCCACCATAGTTTATTAGGAAAATTATGGAAAAATCAAAATTAAGGCTATGGTCTGCGAAACCGGATTTTGAATCTGGGAGTCAGTTATGTGTGGGGAAGGTGTTAGCACCCTCACAACGCCCGTCCTAAGACGGTACCTTTAATTAAATAAGAAAACTAAGTGCAGTTTTAAAAATGTTTATCTTTCCAAGAATGAGACAAAAATTAAGGTAAAAACAAACAAAAATATTTTTTAAATTTTTTAAGGCCTGATAAAGTTTGACCTTGCTCCTATGTATTTCCATTAAGGATGAAAAATCAGAGTTACCTAGGTTCTTTGGTAGAAAAGTGGTTGTTTGTTGTTGATATTTTTTAATTTTGAAAATTTGGTATATTTTTAATTTTTTTGAAATTTTGATATTTTTTGACTTTTTTCGAAAATGTTATAATTTTGATTTTTTATAAAATTTCGTTTTAGATATCATTTGACGCATATGGTATTTTGATTACCTAAACGAAATGTTTTTCGAATTAAAACCCGTCTTTCTCGTACGGCCATTTGAAGTTTAATCAAAATTATTTATCTTAGGAAAACAATAAAATAAAAAAAGATAATAGAATTATTATTAAAGCTACATATTTTGATTTTAGAAAACAAAATTTGATGATATTGTATGGGTGAACAATGAAGAGATGATTAAAACAAAATTAATTTACGTTTCAAATGAAATCTTTATTTAAAAAAAAAAGATGTAATATAGAGTGGGTTCCACATAAATGAAAATAGAATATGATGGAGTAAAAATAAATAAATAAAAAGTGAGATCTACTTATATACAATTAACACGTAGGAAAAAAAACTTTATGTTTTAACCAATTTTGGCATTTAATTAAAAACAAGAATGCAGCCCGATATGTATTTAAATTTAAATGCCACAGAAAAAAGTATCATTAGCTAGATAATTAAATGGCAGCCACGGAGAGAAAAATAAGGTAAAAAAAGTGACATTAAATGGCACCATAAATAACACTTAAATTGAGAGAGAGAAATAAAAAGAGAAGCGGCATTTAATGCCAACCACATGCACTTCAGAGAGGAATAAAAAGTGGCATTTAATACAACCACATGCACGTATATGATGTTCAAATAAGGAGAGAGAAATAATAAAAAAAGGTACCATTAAATAGCAATCCTGTGCACGTAAATCAGGAGAGAGAAACGAGTGGCTGCATGGTGGTTTGGCTAGTGAAGGTGTAAGGGAGGAACAGGGAAGAGCTTTACGTGGGTGGTGGCGAGCGGCGGTTGACGGCGGCAGAATCGAATCGAACTAGGGTTTGGTTTCAAAGGTGGAGTGGGCTTATGGAGGTGCAAATCTGGCAGTGTTTTGGCGAGGCGTTTGGCATTGTGGAGGTGCGGTGGAGTGGCTTACGGAGGTACAGTTTTGGCAGTGTTTTGGCAAGGCGTTTGGCGTTGTGCAGATGCGATTTGGATGGCTTATGGAGGTGAGGTTTTGGCAGCGTTTTGGCAAGGCGTTTGGCGTTGTGGAGGTGTGGTTTGGAGTAGCTTATGGAGGTGAGGTTGTGAGGGTTGTAGTGAAATGTTTTCAAGGGAAGGAAGGGGAGTTATGAAGTTGCTGGTGGCGATGGTGACGTTGCAAAACTGCCGCTGCAGGCGACGGTGTTGTTCAACGACAATAATGCCGGAGAGAACCATGGCAGTGGGGGAGTTTTTACGGAGGTTGTTTCATGGTGGAGGTTGGAAAACATGGAGAAGTTACGTGGAGGTTTTATGGTTGTATGGTGGCAGCATGAGAGGTGAAAGCATGGTGATCGTGTCAAATGGAATGATGCTTTGAGTTATCACTTATTATTATTTTTATAGATGCTGACGGGATGAAAAACAAGGTGCAGTTTGGCTCAACAACTTCAAACATAAAGCTCAACTCGGAGTTATCAACTGATATCAGAATATTTCATAGCAATATATGGCGTACGTGTTTAATGAAATAACGAAGCAAAAAAAAACACATTATGCAAGTAAACAAGAAATCTTGATACCCTGTTCTTGGTCTCTCTGCGCCTTGTACTTCTGGGCCACTTCTTGTGGTTGTTTTTTTTTTTGTTTTTGTTTTTGAGTGGTGAGAGTATTCAAGGTGAGAGAGGAGGATTTGATATTCTGTGTATGTTTCTTATGTAGCTGGAGACTGGTATGAGAGGAAATGAAGTGGGATGATAAGAACTGCGTGAGTAAAGTATCTGTGATTCTGAGTGAGAGTTGGGGATGAAGACGTGAGTAGGTGAGTGGTTCTTCCCAAGAAGAAATGGTAGAATATGTGTGTAATAACGTGGTCGTGATAGAAGTATATGAAAGCATCCAGTGCCAATGAGACGTTGGAGAGTCTTTGAAGGGAGTGAAACTTAATAGAGGGCAGCGTGTGTTGTGTGTGAGTTCCTAGGTTGTGTTCATTCTTGTGAAAAGGGCGGTCTCTCCAAAGGCTGGGGTGTTGACCCGGTCTTGTATTCGCAGGGGGAAATTGCTTTTTGTTAGAATAAGGTAGTATTGGTTGCAGTGGGAAGTATTACAGGGACAGCCATGATAGGATGTGGTAATGATGCAGAGGAAACATTGCAAAAAAAGCTATAGAGAGCAGTGGTGCAGAGGAAGGCAAGAGGAGATTCGTGGGTGTGTAGGAAAGTGAGGAGGTGTGAATAGTGAGGGGGGTGTGACCCAAAGGTATGGGAATGGACTGCACCCCTTACCCATTTAATACCAAAAACCTTATTCATTTTTTTTAAAAAAAGACAAACTAAATTTAATTTATTATATCATTCTTTTTTTTGGAATTTATTTTATATTAGTTTTGTTTATTTGTTTTTTTCTGGAAATTAATTAAAACGTATTTTTTACTAGCCATTTTATTACTATCTGGACGAAATTGAGTATTGACACCCATAGCAGATAACTGATTCATAATTTCCTAAAAGTTGTTCAAGTGATCTGTTATTGATGTCTTATCAGTATATTTTTTTCAAAGCTAAGATTTGCTTTATCAAAACAATTTTATTGTTCCCAGTTTTTCTAGCATATAATTGTTCAAGCTTAATCCACAAAGCCCGAGCATTTGTCTCCGCAATAATATGGTTCAACACATTATCATCAATCCACATTCTAGTATATCCACATACCTATCTATGCAAGAGATTTCATTCTTCATCTCTTATATTACTAGGTTTCTCATTACCAAAAACAAGTTTATAAAAATTTTTCACATAAAGCAAATATTTCATTTTCGCCTTCAAAATATTATAATTGGAGTCATTCAGACTCTACTAGTGTTAGTTTCTATTGTTCACCAAACCACAAGCCCCAAACCGATAAGCTCTGATACCAGTTGCTGAAGTCAAGTAGCAGAAGCAACAAATCACTTCTATTAGAACAATATGAAAAACACCCTGAACGCAATCAATCGATCCAAACAAAAACAAAAACCAATATACAGTTGAAAAGAGACAAATAAATCAACACTAATAATTAACGTGGGAAAAACCTCTCAATAGAGATAAAATAACTCACGGGATGGTAAACACTCTTACAATATCAAAACAAAGGTACAATGAGTCTCACAAAAATCAATCACATAGCATATCAATACAATTCTTCCTAATCCTCAAATGGTCACCAACATTGGCCCAAAATATCAAAAATTGAAATTTAAGAAGGAAGAGTTCAAGAATCTCGTCATCAGAAAAATTGTGATTGTTCACGAATTTTCTTAAAACAAACTAGAGCTCCAATCTCAAATCCGACCGTCCAAAACAACGTATTGTGAGTGATAAAACTCCAATAAAAAATTCAGAGGAATTGGAGAAGATTTCACCGTTGGATTTTCAAAACAATAGAAACGGTAACAGAAACTTTTTGCAAACAACACCTCTTCACAAAACTCGTGATGTTTCTACAGACTTCTAGTAGACAATCATACCGTCCAGATTGAAAAAATATGAGTGAGGAATCTTTAATAAAAATTGAAACTTGATCAGACAAGGTTTCACCGTTGGATCTTCAAAACAACCAACACAGGTTGCTATAGGAAGTAGCTACAAATTGTGTTTGTCCCTCTTTCTCTTCTTTAAAGCGGTTGCTCACACACTTCTTCATACACACCAATGCTTTTAGAGTTGCACACACTTAAGATTAGTCTTTTACTCTAATTATGATGATGTATTATATTGGCGTCGGTCATGTGTAATCGATACACCAAAATTAATAGGTTTGGGACTCACAAGGAGAAAACCAACTAATAGGTTTGGAACTCACAAGGAGAAAACCAACCCAACGGAGTCTTCTTAAGGTCTATATCTGTAAGGTCATCTTAGAGTTACACAGTTGGCAAATGGAGAAGGGGGAGAGAGTTTGTTTGGAGAGAGAAAGGATTACCGGTTCTGCTATAGGAGGGGAGAGGATAATATAGAGAATATCTTTGGTAATTGGAGTCTAGAATAGTTATTTTGATTTGAGGAGGGCTACGCCCTTCATCTTTCTTCTAATTTCCTTTAATTCAAAAATATTTAATACTAATTTGGGTACTATAAGGATGTTCCTATAAGAACTATTTCAAAGTAGAAGTAAGCACTTGAGGGTACAAAAATCTTTATAATTGATGGTTTACACAGATTGACCAATTAGTTTGTTAATATGGTATATTTGACTACCTGGAAAGTTTAAGTTGAATGAACTATCTGGCAATTGTCTATTAAGGTTGGTCATTTAACCCCGATGTAATTTTTTTTTCTTTATTAGCTTTGTATCATCCTTTCCATATTCACCGTTGTTTGATCGCATATTGGGTTACAAATTTTATCCATAAAGAGATTTTATTGATCTATTTAATTTTTCATGAAAGGAAGTGTTAAGACTTTATTCGGCAAGTATACCGAGTCACAAGTAATATAGTGAGTTAAGTAAAGATGTTGATTCCTCACGGAATACTTCTGTTTTAGATTTTAAATTCACGACTCACTAAGCAAATAAAAGTTTCAAGATAATTTGATAATAATTTGAGTCAAGAAACATAAAAGAACAATTAAAAATAAGTAATAATTATAAAAAGAAGTTTGCAAGATCTAGAAGGACTCTAGGATTGAACTTCATCTATCTCCCTCATTCATATTTTGGAATTGATAGAAACATACAATATCTGTAACTACTCACAATTGATGCACATATAAAAATCATTCACACCGATTCCTCTTATATGAAATTCATAAGGAAATTTCCTAAACATTGATCCCTCAGCTATTTAGTAAATTACCCAGCATTAAGAACAAATGTTATACGCAATCAATACATCGAAACCTATCCCTAATATTCCAATATATTGACTATTTTCATCTAGGTCAAAAACTCAAGTACTTCCCAGTTAAATTTAAGAATCAAAATCAAGACTTTATTGATCAGATAAAATCTAGGATTAAGCACAAGATGAAAATACCAATTGAGTAGAAACTGAATATTATATATAAAAATCACCAAAATATGAATGAGTTTAAAAAATTACATTCAATCCTAAAGATCACTTAAAACATTACCAAATCATCAAATCAATCTCTACTTATTTTAGGTGTATGTATGAAAGAAAAAAAAAATTAACTATTTACAAGTTTTAAACAACAATCTTAACAAAATTAACATAATATAACAAGCAATGAGGGCTTAAGGTCTGACTTAAAATTGTAAAATTTAAATTTATTTTATCAAATTCATTCGTAACCATATCTATCATAAATATTAAAATTTTGGAAAGTTACCAAGTAGGTGATTCTCTCTTCTTCCAAAATTGGTACTTTTTCTTAGAAATATCAAACATCTTTAAACTCACAAATAGAGATAATCTAAAGTTTGTCTATGTACATCCCTCTAGTTCAAAGAACTACTTCATACTAAATGAATATTTACCTACTTAATAATTAAATTTCGATCTTAACATGATTCATATCTTTCTTGTGAGAAGTATACTAATTCTTGACTTCTAAAAAACAAATATCTAATATCTTAACATGGTCTTAGGTTATGCCAAAAAAATATAAGACTTTTATTTAATTTAAAGATATCCTTTGAGACATCTCAAAAATAGGTTTAAGATAAGAAAGTATAGCATATCTTATCTTATTTATTGTTTAATACACAATCTAAACCAATATTGACAAACAATTGAAGAAGTATAATTTATATAGAGAGAGAGGTTTACTTCTTAGGTACGAAAATAAAGAGAATGAAAATAAGAAGACTCTTCCGTAACCTAAAAAGAGAAAGAAAAAAAAAATGTAAAGAATAACGATTATTTGCAGAAATTTTTTAAAAAAGCGTAGAGATTTATCTGGGGTTAAAAAAAACCCAACAAACTTTTGTCTTAATGGAGGTTTTTATAACCTCAGATAAAACTCCCACTAAAATTAAATATTTTTGTAGTGGATTTGTCAGTTAATTTACTTTTATTATTTTTCTTTATCTATTTTTTAACTTATTTTATGAAAAGAATAGTTGTTTTTTTCTAAAATATTTTACATAACAGAAATATAAAGTAAATTAAATAAAATAAGAATTAAATAAAAAATTAAAAGAATAATCAGATATACATTAGTATATAACTGAAAATAAAATAAATAACAAAAATATGAATAAATTAAAGAATAAAAATGATCAATATGATACTAAAATAAATTAAATAATAAAAACATAAAATAAATATGACTAATATATTGTTAGAAATAGACTAAATTACAACAATAATAAATATACAAATACTAATATACTATGTAAAGTAAATTAAATAACAAAAAATAATAAAATATAAAAAAAGTGACTAGTGTTATACCAAAAGAATTAAATAATAAACAATAAAATGAGAAGAATTATTATATTAATAGAAATAAATTAAATAATAAAAATATAAATAAATCAATGAAAAATGATATATATAATTAAAAAAATAATAAAAGACGCGCAATTTGTTATAATTAATTATCTTGATAAGAAGTTTAATAATGAACCTTACAAGAAGCTAATATAACTTCCAGAGTTAATAATATATTTTGACCTATTTATGACAATTGGTAGTGATAGAATGTATAAGAAAGGAAGTAAAGTGTGTCTACGAGGGTGAAGAAGCATGTTAACCTTTTAGTAGATGTAAACACTTAATCCATATACTCAAGTGCCTCTATAAGAAAAGGAAAACTTGTCAACAAATCTTTACAAACCAAATTAATTCATGATACATGGAAAGACTCAACAGAACAATATCACAGAAGAATCAAAAGACAAACCATAGGATGAATGTCTAATTACAAACTAAGATGAACATATAACTTTTAACATTTAGGATGAATGTCTAATTACAAATTAAGATGAACATATAACTTTTAACATTTATAACTACAAGCTCAGCCAAAAATACGAGACAAAAATGCAGAAGGAAGATAGAAGATGAAAATGACCTCACAATTTATACCGATTAATAAATCAAGAAAATTTTGCCACTTAGAGTTAACAATTAAAAATAGCAAGAGTTCAGGATCTTCACAAGAATTTATAAAGAATTTATCTAAAGAAAAGTTTTATGCATAAATGAGAAAAAAAAAACTTATTACAAAAGTCGAAATATCTACTTATATAATGGAACTAAATCTACATGGTCCAACCAACTATTTAGACTTATCCAATTAATCAAGATTATCCCACTAAGTAAGTAAATCTAACAAATTATCTAATATTTATGATAACAATAAATGTCCAGAGAGAAATTCCAATTATAATTACAAGAATATAAAAACAAAATAAAATAAATTCAATTAAGAACTAATACAAAATTACACAAATATAAATCTATAATGTAACATTAGAACTCCTTTTTGTCATGTTCTATCTATCCACCATGGTCATTGATAAGTGTTAATTTTGAGTGTTTTTATACATGAGAAAGATTGAGTATTTATGGATTTAAGTGTTAATTAAAAATAATTTTAGAGTATGTTTTGAGTCCTGAGTTAAAGGAAATCATTTAATCTCAATTACAGTGACATGTAAGAATGAAGAAAATGATAGATTGGAAGATTCATGAAGAAATGAAATAAAAAGGTTTAAAATAAAAAAGTCTAAGAGAAAAGTCACTTAACCTAGACCCAAAACCGAGTTTAAAAAGAGATTTTTAGGGTTTTGTGAGACATCAAGACCTAGAGGACAGAGGCAGCCGTCAGGAGCGAGAATCTTCTTTTTCTCTAGCAATCTTCCTTTCATTGATTTGTAATGGCTACCATCGGTAGCTACATTCTTCATCTTTAGGATTAAATGTAATCTTTTGAACTCATTCGTATTTTGGTTTTTTATATATAATATTTAGTTTTTACTCAATTGGTATTGGTATTTTCATCTTATGCTTAATGCTAGATTTTATCTGATCAATAGAGTCTTGATTTTGATTTAACTTGGAAGTACTTTTGAGTTTCTGACTTAGATGAAAATACTCAATATATTAGAATACTAGAGACAGACAGTGTATTGATTACTTATAACATTTGTTCCTAATGCTAGGTAATTTACTAAATAGTTGAGGGATAAGTGTTTTAGAAAAGTATCTTATAAATTTTATATATCAGAGGGATCGGTGTGAATAATTTTTGTATGTTCATCAATAGTTACGAATATTATATGTTTTTATCAAATCCAAAATATGAATGAGTAAGATAGATGAAGTTCAATCCCAGAACTCTTCTAGATCTAGCAAACTCTTTTTATAATTGTTATTTATTTTTAAGGTTAGCGAGTTGTGAATTTAAAATTTAATAACAAAACTGTTTTTTGTGGGACCGACATTCTTACTTTATAAATCTATATTACTCTTGATTCGGTACACTTGTTTTAAAATGTCAAACAGCCATACAAGTAACATAAGACATGGGGGCAAATAATTCAATCTAAGTGAAGGATTTAAACGCATACTAAGTATCAAACTCCTCCACGTAATGTGCTTTGTCAACAAGTCATAAACCACAACACAAACACAAATACGATCTTCTTTTCCTTTTGTCTCCTCTTAGGCCTGCAATTTTTGGTGCTGCCATTCAAGGAACCTGATTTGGCACAATCTCTACTTTTGTAAACTTGAATGTGTTCAATGTCAAAACACTAAAATGTGTGCATGGTATGAGGAATTTGTTCTGACTTTTGAATTTTGATGGTTAATTATATCCTAAATTAATGTTGAATTCATGTTTGACTTTTTCCTTTTGATTTTTAATTGTGCATATATTTTTAAATTTAGTTATTCCTTTTCAAGGCATTTTATAATCATGAATCTTGTATCTGATCATCTTTCATAAAGTAGCCATTTTGCTAAGGTTTTGGGTTGATTGGTCTGTAATTGAAAAAAAGAACCGGATTCAATAATGGAGAGTCCTCTTAAGGTCTAAATCCGCAGGGCCAAGATCCACGTCATCTTAGAGTTACACAGTTGGCAAATGGAGAAGGGGAGGAGAGTTTGTTAGGACAGAGAAAGGATTACTGGTTCTGCTAGAGGAGGGGAGAGGATAATATAGAGAATATCTTTGGGAGAAGAGTCTAGAATAGTTATTCTGATTTGAGGACGGCTATGCCCTTCATCTTTCTTCTGCTGATTTCCTTTTAATTCAGAAATCTTTAATACTAATTCAGGTACCGAAAGGAAGTTCCTATAAGAACTTTGTCTAAGTAGTAAGTGAGTACTTAACATGAGAGTACAAAGATCTTTAAAATTTATGGTTTAAACAAATTGATCAATTAGTTTGTTAGTATGGTATATTTGACTACCTGGAAAGTTTCAGTTGAATGAACTATCTGGTAACTGTCTGCATTTCCTATTGAGCTTGGTCATTTAACCTCCATGTAATTTTTTTTCTTTTTAAATGTTGTATCATCCTTTCCATATCCATCGTTGTTTGATCGCATATTGGGTTACACATTTTATCCATAAAGAGATTTTGTTGTTCTATTTCATTTTTCATGAAAGGAAGTTCGCAAATCTTGTGGAAATCTAGTTTTTTGTTCTCTTATGCA
>Ga0209489_108351_pt1 | contig 14230 bp, 4 predicted proteins | sample SiratrowhiteBW_FD_187527 | JGI IMG/M metagenome (GOLD analysis project Ga0209489, IMG submission 187527) | Root nodule microbial communities of legume samples collected from California, USA - Siratro white BW (SPAdes) (version 2) | ecosystem: Host-associated > Plants > Roots > Nodule | place: USA... | reverse complement strand
AAAAAAAAAAAAAAAACAGCTAAATCCACTATTAATAACCTTATGTTCATTCTTCTTTTTTCCTTACTTTTTTTTATTTTACTTTTCTTTTATTGGATCCACCTCTATGGAGTTGCACTTCACTGTACACTTCAATAATGTTTGATTTTTTTTATTTTCTTTTTCTAAACGTTTCTCTGTCTTTCTTTTATTTTCCAATCATTCTTTTCTCTCTTTAATCTCTCAACTTATATCAATGCCTACGGTTACCTCACTCTCATCCATACTATGCCAAAGGAAAAAGTTTTTTTGCCAACCGTATGTGGCTTACACCCCTTTGCCAACCGTATATGTGGCAATTTATCCTACGTGGTTGAAGGGTACATGTGGTATTTCGTAGGAAGGGCTGTTAGACGTGGCAGAACTGGCTTTTTTGGTTTTGTCCAACTTTTACAACGTTTGAAAGTGCGCGCGAGGGTTTGTGGGATAGTATTGATATTTTGTTCAATGTTAAAAATTTGAAAATTTTCATCCTTTTTTAGTGGGACGTTTGGGAGACAATTTTCTATAATTTGTTAAAAAACTATTCAACACACTTAAATTTGTTATTTCTATAATTCAACAATTTTCTTTCTTTATTGCTGTTTTTTTATAACCATATTTTATTATGCAAAGAATATAACGTGTTAAATTCTTAACTTAAATATGTTAGACTTATTCTTGTACAATTAACTTGAGCTCTAATTACACTTAAATATTTAATTTATTTAGTTATGCAGATTTTATTTATTTGTTTTAGTTTGGTTGCTTGTGAGTAAGTTTCAATCTTTTCATCACTTGACAATATTATAATAATAATAATAATAATAATAATAATAATTATTATTATTATTATAATTATTAAATATTAAAAATGATAGCTATAATCATTGTCTAATTGAATAAAAGTGAGTAATATAAATCCTGTTCTTTTTAATGACCGGAAAACACATGTCCATAATTTGTCTATGATAATAAAAGAATTAAAATTTTAATTATTATAATTAAAATAATTACGAAAATTATTTCTAAAAACTATATTAAAATTATATTAATATAAAATAAATATAAACCTTTTTTATAAATTTTATAATGTCATAATTATATTTTAAAATTCTATTAAAATAAAAAAGGAAAGTTATAATAAATTGTTTATATGAAAATAATTATAGAATATTCTAATATTTATTTAAAAATATGATTATGATCATATAATAAAAACACTTTCAAAACATTTAATGATATTATTTACATAGGTCAAGGAAGGACACATTTGGTTTGTTAGTGAATTTTTCTATATTCAATGTCTTAAGTGTTCATAAAGTGTTATGCAGTTAAGTACTTAAATACACAGGGTTCAACACATAGTTACATATGGTTAAACAGAATTTCAGAATATATGGTTATGGTTAAACAATTAATCACTTAAATACATATGGTTAAAAAGATAAATTTGGAGTGAGATTTTTGACCTAGAACATGTGTGATTTGGTTCCTACTCAAGTAAGGCATAGTTATGGTGAAGAGCATGGTGGAGAACATCCAATAAATGAAACTTCACATAAATGAATTTTCACTCTTAAACACAAATTAAATTTTAAGTTTCGGAGGTATGACATGTGTAATTTGATAAATGGTGCAAAACATGTAAGGATATTACTTATGGAGGTGAGGGAGGAACAGATTTGTTGTATGTGTTGGTTGGTCAAAAAGTTTTGTTGAGTTAAACACTTAAATAGACAATGTTAAACACTTGTATATGCAGTGGTGTTGATGGCGCAGAACCTATGTCCTTTGCTTCATGTTATTGTTAATTGGTGAATATTATGGTGACCCAAGGTAGAATTTTGGTCATTCCCATGGTGCAAAACATGTAAGGATATTACCTATAGAGGTGATGGAGGCATATATTTGTGGTCTTTGTTGGTTGGTCAGAAAGTTGTAGTGACTTAAACACTTAACAACACAGTGTTACACACTTGTATATGCAGCAATATTGATGGCACGTGACCTTTGTCCCTTGCTTCATGTCATTGTTAATTGGTGAATATTATGGTTACCCAAGGCAGAGTTTTAGTCATTCCCATGGTGCAAAAATGTAAAGGTATTACTTACGGAGGTGAGGGAGGAACAAATTTGTTGTCTATGTTGGTTAGTCAGAAAGTTGTGTTGAGTTAAACACTTAAATAGACAGTGTTATACACTTGTATTTGCAGTGGTGCTAATGGCACAGGACCTTTGTCTCTTGCTTCATGACATATTTAAGTGTTCCATGGTGACCCAAGACAGAGTTGTGGTGACTCACATGGTGCAAAACATGTAAGGATATTACTTATAGAGGTGAAGGAGGAACAAATTTGTTGTCTGTGTTGGTTGGTCAGAAAGTTGTGCTAACTTAAACACTTAAATAAACAGTGTTAAACACTTGTATGTGTAGTGGTACTGATGGTGCAAGATCTTTGTCCCTTGCTTCTTGACATTGTTAAGTGTTCCATGGTGACCCACAGTAGAGTTGTGGTGATTCCCATGGTACAAAACTTGTAAGGATATTACTTATGGGGGTGAGGGAGGAATAAATTTCTTGCTTATGTTGGTTGGTCTAAAAGTTGTGCTGAGTTAAACACTTAAGCAGACAGTGTTAAACACTTAAGCAGGCAGTGTTAAACACTTGTATGTGCACTGATGGCGCAGGATATGTCCCTTGCTTCATGTCATTATTAATTGGTGAATATTATGGTGAACCAAGACAGAGTTTTGGTCACTCCCATGGTGGAAAACATGCCATGACATTACTTATGGAGGTGAGGGAGGCACAAATTTGTTGTCTTTGTTGGTTGGTCAGAAAGTTGTGTTGAGTTAAACACTTAAATAGATAATGTTAAACACTTGTATGTGCAATGGTACTGATGGTGAAGGACCTCTGTCCCTTTCTTCATGTCCTTGTTATTTGGTGAATATTATGATGACCTAAGGCAGAGTTTTGGTCATTCTCATTGTGCAAAACATGTAAGGATATTACTTATGGAGGTAAGTGAGGCATATATTTGTTGTCTTTGTTCGATGGTCAGAAAGTTGTGCTAACTTAAACACTTAGATAGACATTGTTAAATAGATAAATGTGCAATGAGGTTTTTAACCCATAACATGTGTGAGTTGGTTCCTGCTCAACCAAGACAGCTTCTTATTCAACTTTTCCATTAAAATTCTTTCCTCTTTTTAATTGTTTCGTATATGCATAATTGTTTCTACTTCTTTTCACAAAATATTTTTATATTTATAACTTTACTAATAATTTCATGTTATGTAAAATTAAATTTTTAATATTCTTCTTAATTTTTATATCAAGTTTTAAGTCTTGTCTATTTTAAAATTGATCTCAGCTAGCATGCTGGTTCAAGTGGTTAACTAAAACATAGTTTGTTCTAATACTATTGTAATTAAAGAATAATGATAGCTTAAAACTGAAGGATTAAAGCTCTTTCTTTTTATTTATCCAACCATTCACTACACACAAAAAGAGTTATTACAAAATATAAAAGATGTTAGATACAAACATAATTACATTTTTGTTTCTTTTACAAGACTAACTATTAAACTAACATGGCTTACTGACCATTGGACTATTACAAAACCAGTTGAATGAACTTAAATTGAAAATAGAACAAGTTAAAAAAGAAAACTTTTGAAGTCTGGGACACATAGGTAACATCAACCATACAAGCAAACATGTAGCATAATAGATATGTCAAGCATTAATTAACTACTTCCACATCCCAAGCTCAGTACATCATAGCAACCTCTTATGCTTATTCTATTCAGTATTCACTAATAAACCATTGCGCTTCCTTTCATTCTCTAACATTGCCATAAGTTCCTTCACTACTCTTGGCCTCTCAATCTTCTTTTCTCACAACCATTTTGTCTAAAAACCTGCATAATTGAACAAACCACAACTTTTTAACGTGAATAAATGTGAAAAAAAGGGAGAGGAGACATGTGTATGCCATAACTGAGATCCTTCATCAATTATTTTAATTTCCCTACAATTTTTCCATTTAATTATGATTTTATAGTATCTCTTCCATCAAACAGATAGGTAAAAAAAATTAAATATATTTTAAAAATACATGTCATAATTTTTAATTACATTATTTAAATAATATATCAAATCATTTGAGGGAATATATTACATTATTTAAATAATATATCAAATCATTTGAGGGAATATATAATTGTTGTCCATATTCCTAAAGTTGTTTATGAGGATGAAAACTCTATGTTGGTTAGGTGTCCTTCCAATGATGATATTAAGAAGGTTGTCTTTCCTCTTAACTCTGATAGTGCTTCTATTCCTGATGGCTTTGGAGGCTCTTTCTTCCATGGTTGTTGGGACATTGCAGGCTTTGATGTTTGTAATGCTATAAAATAATTTTTCTCTCATAATTGGATCCTCCTAGGGATGAATGCTAATGTGGTTTCTCTTATTCTGAAATTCATAGGGTTAGTTCTATTAAAGACTTCAAGCCTATAACTGTGGCAAATTTTAGGTTTAAAACCATTTCAAAAGTCTTAGTTAACAGGTTAGCTTCCATTGCTATCATGATTGTTTCTCTTAATCAAAATGGTTTTATTAAAGGCCAACACATTAAAGATTCTATTGGTATCACACTTCGGAAGCGATTAACATGTGTTTTAAAAAATACCTAGTGGTAATGTGGCTTTCAAGATTGATATTTCCAAAGCTTTTGATACTCTCAGTTGGGATTTTCTCATTCAGGTGTTGAATCAGTTTGGTTTTCTCCATACTTTCTTGCAATAAATTTTGACTATCCTTTAGTATGCTAAGCTTTATATAAGGGTTAATAGTAGTTTGGTTGATTACTTTCCTTATAGTAGGGGGATAACTAAGCTTATTCTAACCAAGCATATTCTTCCGATGACTAGTCCTAAAAGGTTTTGTTTCCCCTCACATCTTTTATATGTTGATGACATTTTTGTGCTTTGCAGAGCCAACAAATGCTCCCTTTCTAGGCATATGAAGTTTTTACATTCCTACGATTTACCTTCGGGTCAATGGATAAACACTTCGAAAACTCGTTTCTTCACTACCGACGCTTCTCCTAGTTTCCTTTCTAAGATTAAAGATGCTTGGTTGCAGCAGGGGCAATATTCACTTTAATTATCTTGGAGTTCCTATTTTTGTAGGTTCTCCTAAAGCCATGTTTCTTCAACCTCATGCGGATAAAGTGAGATCTAAATTGGCCTCTTGGAAAGGGCAATCTCTTGACATGATGGGGAGAGTGGAGCTTATTAAATCTGGGATTTATGATTCTTTATCTTACAACTTTCAGGTTTATAGGTGGCCTTCCAACCTTCTTAAGCTTGTTGATAAATGGGTTAGAAACTTTATTTAGAATGGTGCTTGATATGTATTTATTTTAACCACTCTCCTACTACGTAATGATAAGAATAATGACAATTATTTTGTATTTGGGCTTATTGGTCTTTAATTGAAAATTTGACTCAATTTGATGAAATTTTCAGAAATTTTCCAAACTTGAGGATGTTTCCTATTTTATCCATAACTTTTGTTACAGACCTTGGATTAACATAATCTTTATATCGCTTTGTAGATAACTCAAGGATTTACAAACGTTGTGAGAGGATCCAAGACCAAATTCGGATAGTAAAATGGACAAAATCAGCCTTGAAGTTGTCGTATGGAATCTGGACAACACTTTGAGCGGAAATATTCAATTAAGGACAACTTACTCATTTCACCCCAAATGAGTTGGGATCATTTGGTCAGGAAAAACTCTGAATATTGTACTGAGTTGTGTAGGGCAGCAACCAACAAGTTTTTTACACAGAATTTTGAATACAATTTCGGGTGATTTGCTTCTTCTTAGCTTCTTCGTTTCTGAATTTTTATTTTCATGTTTATTCGCCTCTACATTTTTATCTTCGTATACATTAGCTATTATTCATGTTCATTCCACAATGAGTGGCTAAAACTTTTACTCAATCCGGTCTCTAAAGGTTCCCCCATTTTCGTTTATCCCTAGGTTCGCGTTTTGTATTGTTTTTGCACAATTACCTGCTCATTTGCTATTTTAATTTTATTGTTGAATTTAATGGTTGGATTAACTCTATAATTGAACAAATATAGTTCGATTGGAATGTATTGTGGAGTTCCCGAGTCGGAATCAAGTCGAACCAATGATATTGCTCACCATGCGATTGCATTGGTTTGGCACACTAGGTGTTCGATAAAATGCTTCGCGATTGTGGAGTGTTGGGATGTTAAATAGATGCAGGGATTCCAGTCAGTTTAATCCATGAATGTAATTAGGATAATGTTTAGAAACCAGTGAGGGATTTCGGAGAATCGAAGGGATACCGGGTTGATTTTCATTACGTGAACTTCTCTATTTCGCTTGAATCACTTTTTTTCTATTTATTTTGTTTAAGAGTCGTACTTTCCACCCCCCCCCCCTCTCTTCCCCCGTGCCACTGTTTTATATTTTTAGTGATTAAGAACGTTCGAGTGGTCCTTGAAAGAATGACCTAGGTCAACTATATTGCAAAATCTAGCCTCCTATTTTAATTTGGGACGCGTTTGATAGCACGCATCAGTGATATTAATAAACAGGGTTCTGTGATTGTTAATTGGGTAACAATTTGTAATCCTAAGTCTGAGGGTGGGGTTCAAGTTGTTAATTCTCAACTTGAAAATAAAGCTTATCTTCTAAGGCTTGCTTGGGACTTCGCTTACAATTATCGCCCTTGGATATCTTTAATGAAGACTTAGTTTCTTAAATCTAAATATTAGAGGTTGGGTCCTTCTTTTCTTCCTTCATCTGGCCTGATATAAATGATTGGTATGATGTCATTTTAGAGCACACTTTTTGGACTGTTGGGGGAGGTGATAATATTAATTTCTGGAATGATCTCTGGTGCTCTGAGAAATGCATCTCTCTACTTGTAGGTGTTCCTTATGCCGAAAGGATTAAATTGAAAGCTATTGTGGCTTAGGGATGGAAGGAAAGTGGTTCTTGGGATCTTTCTCCTTCTTTTTTAAATATTCTAGGTCTGTATAATTTATGTTATATTTCTTTGACCTCTTGGGAATATACTCCTAATTGGACTCACTTAGAAGGCAACCAACTTTTTTTAAGGATTCTAATCTTACTTGTCAATGGATAAAACTGATTTGGACTAGTTTTGTTGCTTCTCCGAAGACTTTAGTGCTTTGGAAGGTTTTACATCAGAGGTAGGCAAAGATATTCAAATTAAAGGTACTTCTGTGTGTTTTATGTCCTCTTTGTGTAGGAAACAAAACGAATCTCTTTTTCATCTTTTCATTGATTGCTCTATCACCTCCGAAATTTGGAATTATACGAAGCAGGTTTTTCTTGAGTTTTCTCCTCTTTCTATTAATGATATTATTGATTTCTTTATGCTTTCAGGGAGTTCCTTAGTTAATATTGTCAGGCTGGAAACTATTACTTACTCTATTTGGATGATATGGAGGATGATAAATCCTATTAGGTTTCAAGAAAACATTTCTATCTGCTCGGCTATCCATAGTGTTAAGGGTTTCATCAGAATGAGGGGTAGTTCTTTCAGGAAACACAAGCGCAATGACATTGTTGACTTCTCTCATTCGAAGCTTTTTTATATCATCGCGTGTTGTCAAAAAGAGATCTCTCCTATTTAGATTATTTGGGAATTCCCTCATGTTTATTGAGTGAAGGTCAACACCAATGATGCTGCTAGAGGGTGTTCAGGTTTTTCGGCATGTGCATTTATATTTGGTGGTAGCAAGGGTGAATATATAGATAGTTTCTCCTCTTTCCTTGGGGTACAAAAGTCTTTATATTCTAAGGTTATCGGAGTCATTTTGGTTATTGAGTTTGCTTAGAGCAAAGCTTCAGACATATTCGGCTTGAGTGTGACTCTTCCCTGTTTTGTGAAACATTTAGTTCGTTTAATCTCATTCATTGATCTTTGAAAGGGAGAGGGAAAAAGTGTATAAAGATATGTAAAGAAATTGAGTTCAATTTTTTCCATATATTCCGTAGTAGAAACCATTATGCTAACAAGCTAGCTTCGCTAGGTCTCGAGAATAAGTTAGATTTTAAATGGTGTGATGATTTACTTGTTGTTATTAAATTATAATTTTTTCATAATAAGTATCAACTCCCTTTGTTTCGTTTTATTTAGCTTGGTTGGGGAGTGTTTGTCATGTTCTTTTTGTCATGGGTTTGGCCTAGTCCTCCTATGGTTTTGCATTTTTTATATTTCCTTTTAATAATATGTTTCATGTCATGACATATAATTGTTGATCTTTGAGGTGTCAGCTTAGCTGAGATGTCAAAGTTAATAATAATGCTGAATACGATTTTTTATAAAAAAAAATTCCTTAAAACTTTTCCATTTAATTATTATTATTTAATTATTGTTAAAAAAACACATTATGTTTTAATATGATAGTGGACCCTAGGCATCACAACTTATCTCTCATTCATATCACACAATACATTTTGATTATCTACAATATTGTACTATAGGCTAGGTCGACCGCTCCAACCAATGCATAATTGCATAATTCGCATGACTAACCGACCGAATTGGTACCGGTTGTGTATAGCACGACCGAGTACCATTGTACACTACTTTACAAGGTTCAGAAAGCTATGTTGTTATAATCAGCAGAAGGTTTAGGGTTTAGGGTTTAGGGACGATCAGACGTGAGCGGTCTAGGGAGAGAAGCCCGAGGCATCGTGAGGATGTCAATAGAACGGTGATCAATACCATTTCAGGAAGATTTTTGGGTGGTGGTCCGTCGCATTCGGCTAGAAACATGCACTTGAGGAAGATCAAGAGTGTTAACATGATCAGTCACCACAAACAACGGAGTATACTGGACATCATATTCACTGACTGAGACTAGAAAGACGTTGGTGGATCAAGGGAGCTCAGTAGACGTCCTCTACTAGAAGACTTTGAAGAAAATGGGATTAGATGAGGACGCTATAATCCCTTTAGACGAATAGATAGTGGGTTTCTCCGAAGAAAGGGTGGATACCAGAGGTTACGTGGATTTTCATACCAAGTGTAGGAGAACCGACCGCGGTTACAAGACCATCTTGGTCAGATACTTGATAGTCGACGTCAATATGTCGCATAATGCACTTTTAGGACGACCGTCTTTGAATAAGTTGGGAGCTATTGTTTCTACACCACACCTCCCATGAAGTTTCCGAAAGGGGAGGAGTGGCAATAGTCCATGCTGATCAGAGGCCAGCCCGAGAGTGCTATGTGGTTGGCCTGAAGCTGACACCAACTGTCATATCGGCCAAGAGGGACGTGAATCGGAGGATGGTTGCAATGATTGATTTTGATCCCAGAGTGAATGATGAGGTTAGGATGGAGCTTAAAGAGAGCGTCGAGGAATGGCAGTTGGGTACACAAGGTCAGAATACGCAGTTGGAGGAGGCCTGACCGAAGAGCAGAATGAAAAATTGAAGAAAAAGTTAGCGGACAACAAAGACCTATTCGCTTGGACGGTTGAGGACATGCTAGGTATCGATCCTCGGGTCATGTCTCATAGGCTTTCAGTATGCAAAGAGGTGAAGGTTTTCGCCTAAAAGAAAAGAAGACTGGGGGAAGAGAAGAGACAGGCGACCATGGAAGAGGTACAAAAGCTGCTTAGCGTAGTTTTCATAAGAAAAATCCAGTACACTACATGATTGGCCAACATAGTCTTGGTGAAGAAAAGTAATGGGATGTGGAGGATGTGTACCGATTACACAAACTTGAATAAAGCCCACCCCAAGGATGAATATCCCCTTCCCAGCATTGATCGACTAGTGGACAGAGCATCCGGGTACCGAATACTCAGTTTCTTGGATGCGTTCTTAGTTTCTTGCTCTTTCATGTAATTTATGGTTTTCCTTTTTGTTAGGTTAGGTATGATTGTGTATCTCTGGATTATATTTTCAAGATTGTAAGATTTAGGATTTTCATTATCGTGTTTTCTTACAAACCAAAGTCGTAATTACTACTGAGTTTGAGTGTCCTAAAACGGTGCTTGGTACCGTGTAGTGTTTGGATAACTGTGCATTTTGTATGGGTTTATCACTGATATAAACTTGTTAAGTTATATGTTGAATGTGCATGGGAAGTGTGGAAACATTGATGATTCTAAGAAATTGTTTGATTACAATTGTTCTGAGATTGGGAATCTATGTGAAGTTTTGTTACTTTTTTGAGACAATGAAGAGATAAGTTTGTAAGCTTGCTCGGTAGACTTTTGGGTCTGTCTTGTTTGTGGTTGCGTCATGGGGTGGGTTGAAATTGGGAAGGTGTTTGCATGGGCTTTCTAATTGCAAATGTATAGAAAACTGGTTTGAATAATTTTCTTTCTTTATGTATCAACCATATTTTGCTGTGTTTTTTGATTATTTTAAGTTGTTTAATTTTATTTGTGTTAAAGGTTGGAAACCAGTTTGGTATGGAAAGAAGGCCATGTTGGTGATTAAGGGGAACAATTAAATTATATGTGAAGTAGGTTGGTGTTTAGGGCTGACGAAAGCTTTTTGTCTCTATATGTGGCTTCTACCTCATATACAATTATGGTGGTGGCAATAGAAAGTACTCCAAATTCATGCTATAGAATGCACAAAGTAAGCAACAAGTTAGGCATAGCATTGTACAACTTTATTCTTTCGATAGAGCATAACATTTGTATGTTTTGTGTGTTAGTAACATTTGTTTTGTAATGAAACTAAATATGGGATATAAACAGTGAGGATGAAAGACAGGCTTGACTAAATCTAAAACTAAACTAATCTATTTGGATCAATGGAGCCAAATTGTGAAACCATTTTTCTATCAGTAAGAAAATAGAAAAGGAAGGGCTAGGGCTATTAGATTATATGCCTTAGACATCTCTCAGCATCATCAAATTAAGTTGTAGAAAATGTAATGCAGAACAAAGAAAATATAATAAAACAGAGTCCTAAGAACAAAGAAAATATAATAAAATAGAGTCCTAAGGTTGTAGAAACATAAGCTAAAACAATACTAACATACAAACAAACGAGCCAAAAATAGAGTTAATGTATCAAAGTATAACTTAAGATGATGTTGATCTACACTGAAGAAACACTTGTAATATATGGAAAATTTTAAAACTGAAACCATCTACGGAAAGATGATCTGACATGGGAAATTTGTATACCACACAGAAATAGATTGATGAGATGATGGATTGCAATACCATGCAGCTCACTAACTTACACAATATAAGAACTTGTCCCCTAGAATTTTGTAAGTTAATTTATAACAAAATGTACAGTCGCCACTTGAAGAAAATCAAAGGAAAAGGTTTCAGCATTTCTAAGTTTATAATTGATTCTTCACCTAAAACAAGCTTATTCCCCAAACGCCACTTGAAGAAAATCAAAGGAAAAGGTTTCAGCATTTCTAAGTTTATAATTGATTCTTTACCTAAATTAAGCTTATTCCCCAAAACTAATAATAAAGCACACAAAATCAATGAGTAAATAAAAAAATCTTTTATTTAATAGTTTAAGAATTTATAAAATGATAAAATAAAAGTATTGCCATGAAGTGTTTCACATGGTTTTACTAACTCACATTGTTTTTATTGATCTTGTTCTTCTTTGAGCTACTGACATGGTTATAGTTCATGCTTTTTTTCCCTGACCACAACACCAATTTTCTCATTTGTAGAACTATTTAGGATTGTTTCTACTCCTTTCTGGACCTGGTAATTCTCCACCTAGCAAGTTATAGATACTTGGTGGTATAAATAACATTTTGATGGTCTTTAAGGTGAATATTTTTATTAAACTTCCCTTTTAATTTAAACATGTTAATATTGATCTAAATTCATTCTTACGGCATGTTCAACATGATTATATTATGTTTTTGTTTAACTTCCATGGTGGGATTATACTTCTAATTACTTTCATCATTTTTCCAAATAGTCTTAAAAGATGTTTACTCACTACAACCTCGTGTATTTGATATTTTTTGCAGCTAGAAGACAATTTTGTAAAAGAATATATTTATTATCATGTTGTAAAGAAAAAATTATAGATATGATGTTTTTTTAATTAAGTTTGTAGTTTTATGGCTTAATACTATGTTTCAAGATAACTTTCTTCATCATGTAGTTTGAATTATAACTTTGAAATATATGATTGAATGTTATTATGAATTCAATTATTTATATATATATATATATATATATATATATATATATATATATATATATATATATATAAATAAAGTGTTGCTCAAAACTATAAAGTCTTTGTTGTGTAATTTTTTGGGTTAAAGATAAAAATAAGAATATTTATTGTTTTTATTTTTAATTTTTATATAAACAACTCATGTAAAATTAAAATAATATATTATAATATTTTTTAGCACTTTAAGCAACGTTTTAAAAATGTGGGTATTGTTAAGACATTAGACAACAATTTTAAAATTGTTGTCTTATTAGCTACGACTATAAAACTGTTGTCTAAATTTTAAATCATAATTTTTATGTTTTAGGTCACGATTTTATATTATTGTCTAAAACAATAAAATAAATAAAAATAAATAGTTTTGTATAGATAAATATATATTTAAAAAATATTAGCTTAAAACATTTATTTAAGCTACGGCTATAGAAGTGTTGTTTAAATTTTAAACCATGACGATTTTATTTGTTGTCTAAAACAATAAAATAAATAAAAATAAATAGTTTCGTATACATAAATATTTATTTGAAAAAATATTAGCCTAAAACTATATGTTTATCAATTTGATTCTTTTTAAATACAAAAAAATAAATTGATTTATTTTTTTTTTTTTTGCATCCAACGGGATTGATGGGCTCGAACCCGCAACTTTCACCTTGACAGAGCTCTAACCAATTGAACTACGTGTAATAAAAATGTAATAGACATGTGCAGATGTATCTATTCTTCTGCACATGTATCTATTTATCTGCACTTCATTTTTTTTTTATCAAACTATTCTTTTTAATGGTTAAAATTTAAAATTTTAATTTTATAAATAAAACTCTTTCTATTTTAAAACATGAAATTTCAGAAAAAACACATTATATATTATATGATAGCAGACCCCACGCGGCACAACTTATCTCTCATTCATATCACACCGTACACTTCGATTATCTACAAAACAAAATTGAGTTTTACTTGTATAGTATCTATAATGCTTTAATAATGGATTCTCCTTTATTTAACTATTTTTTTTTTTAAATTGTTATTATTTTACTATTAAATTTTTGCAACTACTGTTGTTAACTCAATTAGCTATTCACAATAAAATGATCAAATTATTTATTTTTATTATTTAGGAAAACATTTTTATAATTTTAATAATATGTTTATTTAATAATTATTATAAGAATATTTTCAATTTTTATTTTCTATTGTTATAAATAGAAAGTGGACACATATATAGCGCATGTATTTCCTGTAATAATATATAATCATTTAGTATAAATTATTTTTCCAGAATTACTTTTAAATATAATTTTTTTTCTTTATATAATTCTTAACTTTCTTACTACCGCTCCATTCAATTTTTATTTTTTAATATATGTTATGTCGAAAGAACATGCAGAGAAAAATTAAAACATATAATACTATTTAATTAGAATTCTCTCATTTAATTATACACTTTTTTTTCTAAAGTACCATTTAAGTATAACTATTTCCTCTCTTTATCTATGATCTATTTAGTAGTTAATTTTGCCTACAATTTTTTTCATTTAATTATTATTTTCAGTGTCTCTTACGTAAAAGAGATAGGTAAAACAAAGTAAATATATTTTAAAATTTCATTTTATAATTTTTAATTAGATTTTTAAATAATATATCAAATCTTTTTTAAAAATTTTAAAGAGTATGAAAACACAAACGTGAAAACACCTGTATTTTTGCTAATTAAAAATAAAATAAGAGCAAAATTTATGTATACTAATCAGAGAATTTTCATTATATACAGATAATGTCTTTTTATGTAAACAGTTAACAATTGACTTTTAAATCAACTATCCATTACATTTTGCATCACTAAAAAAAAATCGACTCATAAATCAAAACGAATTTTTACTTTTTAATCTCTTTCTGAAATAGTTTTTTTTTTTTTTTTTTTT
>Ga0209489_108350_pt1 | contig 14231 bp, 8 predicted proteins | sample SiratrowhiteBW_FD_187527 | JGI IMG/M metagenome (GOLD analysis project Ga0209489, IMG submission 187527) | Root nodule microbial communities of legume samples collected from California, USA - Siratro white BW (SPAdes) (version 2) | ecosystem: Host-associated > Plants > Roots > Nodule | place: USA... | reverse complement strand
TATATAGTATCACTATTCATATTTAATTTTTCCCAAATGATTTATTAATTCAAATAAATATTTTTAATAAAAATATAAAAATTACCTTATAAATTTAACAGGTCAAAATTGTTATAAGAAAATAATATAGTATAATATAATATCCATTATTTTATTTTTATTTTTATATCATTAATACTATTTTTAGAATAAATACATAACAATCCAATTATAGTAACCATTCAATGACCAAAATCTTGTTTCAAAATTTTATATTATAGGGCTCATTTAAAATACATGAAACAATAAGTATTGAATACGTAAATTGGCCAAATTTCTTTATCCAGCTGGCTTTCTAGGTAGATCACCTCACATGAGAGAAGACAAGGGATCAACTGTCGTTGCGGATCCTACAATATTTTCTAACCAAAGTCACGCAAAAACAAACATAAACTATCCCCGTCTTTCTTTATTTTCAAATTCGTATAAAGAATGTGATATATAGAAACAAACAAAATGTCAGTATTAAGGTTATATTTATAGAAAAAAAAAGTAAAATTCGTGATGAATTGTGAAAAATCATTGACCGACATAGCTCTGAATAAATGCTAATATTTTTCTCAAATCAAGGCTGAAATAATTGGTGTTTTGTTTATTTACTTATTTGGTGAGTTAACTAAATAGCGAAACTCGTGGCTTGGACTGTGAACCCAACAGCGGATAATTATCCACGCATGGCTTTGTGTGCGTTGATTTACAGTAGCAGAGAGTAAAATGTCTGCGTTCTGATTATTTCCAACGCCCAAAGAAAAGTATATAGCAAACAGATCGATGAGGCTGCTAAGGCAAAAAAACACAGTCCCGTGTAGAAATTGTTTTCCTAAAGCATCTGAAAAAGGTAATAATTCTTGACGAGGAAAAAACGGCTTATAACAATGGAAGCAGATGTTTGGCACATGGTTATATATTATATACATAAGCTGATGCCGACGTAGAAAAAAAGAACACCTTAACAAATTTACAACGTCCATAGATAGAGAGTAGCACTTGTACTACTGAATGAGGCTGATTAAAAGCAAACACAAGTTCAAACAACTAGACGTAATAATTTTTGAATTCAAAACGTTCAATTTGAGGGACCTCACAACCTCACAAGTTGATCATTACAATTTTAATTTTTTGGAAAGGAAAAATTGTTGTAACCATAATTAGTCAGACATGGTTGGTCGTTGGTCAGCAAATGCAGGTAATATATAGGTTTTATTTTCCGAGAAATATAGACAGAGTCTTATAATAAGGCAAATAGTCAATGACGTACGTATAGCACATTCATACATAATTATTCCTACTTCACTATAACCCTCACCGTGAGGTCAAGCTCAAATCTTAAATTTCAAAATTAGTTTAATAAAAAGGTGGAATTATTATAAAGAGCAATTATTTAAAGAGTAATTTGAGTTGAATTATTGATGGTGAGAGAGATGTTATAGTAATGAAAAGGTGGTGAAGGTTTAAAAATGGGAGGATTTGAAGAGTGGGAGAAAGAGAAAAGAGGAGAAAAAGGTTAGGGTTGACTAGGATATTGGTTGACGATTAGATCCTGCCCCACGTGGCTTACTTGTGTTGACGTAGAAATATGGTGTGAGGTTAGGTTGTGACAGCAGGGATTGTAGAAAATAAGCAGACCAAATTGCATAGAGAGAGAGACACAGAGAAGAGAAAAACTCTCAGCCATGCGGCGAACGGCATCATGACAGCTATTTGTTGCGTACGCTCTTTAGAAACCTATTGATACCTTTCACACTACAATTATTATCCAATTAACTACTCCAACATTTCATCTCATTCTTATCATTTATCTTTCTTAAATCAACAATAAACATCCATTCTGCCATTTTGCAGATATACTACCTCTTTGCATGGTGGACCAGTTGCATCAGATTCACCTGTTGCAACACTACACACCCCTCTGTTTTAGGTTAACCAAATTATATGTACATAAAAAATACAATCCATATATCAGCACATCACAAATAAGTTTCAATCAAATTATACACCCGTATATAAGTGAAAAGTTTTATCAACTTAGAAATTAAATGCTTATATATATATATTTGCGTGTGTTAAAAACTTAAACTTAATCCACTTGCAAGTATATATATATACATATATATAGTAATATTCAGTAGTCTATATTTCTTGTTGACACTTATTAATAATTTTATGAGCATTTTCACTTAAGTAATATATTATCATGTTTTGACTAATTTATTTTTAAATAATTCGAATTTGTTTTATTTATCATCTAAATATAATTATATCAAATTCAATAGAAATTACCGAAATATAGTTTTCATTTATTCACTTGATTTTGTTGGCCAGCTTTGATGTCATGTGTATTCTTACACCCTTTCGTGTTTTGACAAGTTAGTTGGCCTTTTTTCTCAGCCGCAGGGGAGAAAATGTTGTGAAGTAATAATATAGTTTTTAGTGGCATTGGATGCATGGCACTGCCATTGCCACAATTATAAAAATATCTATATACACACACTACATGTAAGCACTTAATGACTTGGACTTGCTCATTTTTAATAGTTTATATATTAATAAAATAGATAGAATTATTTTTGTTTGGTTCAAAACCCTAGTGGAGTGAGTGATGATGAGTGTCGCTGTTGAGGTGGTGAAAAGCAAAATAGACGGTGTGTGATACCTGTCATCACTATTTTCCCAGTGGGCTTAGAATTTTATTCCGCGTTGTCCATAATCATTCAAAGCCCGTTAGCTTTTTCATTTGTCTCCAGTGACTTTAGATTGGTTGTGTAGTTTCCTTTTTCCTTTTGGGCCTATTCCACTATTTCCTGACTGCTTCTTCCTGCACCTCCATATCATCTTCCTGCACCTCCATAGTCTAGGCAAATTTACTATTTAACCCTTTTTAAAACATTTCATATCCCATAATACCCTCCACCACCCTTCACATCCTTTCTTCCTCAACTTTGCCTGCACCCCGTTCCCACGCCACTGCACCCCATTCGACGGCGGCTGCACCTCTCCGAAGGTAAGTATCATTGTAAGTTTAATTTCAGATTGTAGAGGTAGTTGTGGTGGATTGGTGGCGGAGGACGGCGGTGGTCCAATTTTTTTTCACTGTCAAACTGTTCTACGGTTTGTAGAAACCGTAGGTAATTCAAATTTTCTCTTCTGCGGTTTGTACAAACTGTAGAACAGTAGAAAATTTTTTTCTGTTCTGCGGTTTGTACAAGCTGCAGAAAAAAAATTTTTTTGTACTGTTCTACGGTTTGTACAAACCGCAGAAGAAAAAAAATTTGCTACTGTTCTACGGTTTGTACAAACCGCAGAACAGAAAAAAAATGTTCTACGGTTTGTAGAAACCGTAGAAGCATTTGCATTTTTTTCACTTCTTACGGCTTCTACAAACCGTAGACAAAAACAATGTTCTACGGTTTGTAGAAGCCGTAAACAGTAAAAAAATGCAAATGCTTCTACGGTTTCTACAAACCGTAATGTCTATTACTTTTACGGTCTCTACAAATCGTAGAATTCTCTTATACACCTATGCACTTACGGTTTGTACAAACTGTAAGCTCTTACGAATGTTAAAATAACTACAGTTTGTGTAATCCGTAAGAGGTATAAATCTTGTTTTTAAACTTACGGCTTACAGAATCCGTAAATATTAAACTTCTACGGTTTCTACAATCCGTGAAAATCAGAAAAAATGAATAACAGATATCTCGACGAGGACGACGGTGGTTGTTTTTCAGCCACCCACAACCACCGACGCCCACCCAAAGTGCCTTCAACCCCTCACTCCAACACCGTAGGAACCTCCCACCACCACTGCGACACCTTCTACCACTATTCAGAAATGCACCGCACCCCTTTCATGGAAAACCTTCTTTTATAGCAGCAGGGATAATTTTGTAATTTACTCATGTCTATTATTGGAATTTTGAAAATTATGGAGGTGCAGGAAGATGATAAGGAGGTGCAGGAAGAAGCAGTCCTATTTCCTCAGTCGCAGGCAAGTTGTCTTTCTGAATCAGAGCCACATTTCCAATTGGTGCTGGTTGCTTCTTCCTGCACCTCCGTGGTTTCCTCATGCACTCCCGAAGAGGAATTACAATTATTGTTTTACCTTTAATGAAAAAAATAAATAAACCCTTCTATATCCCTTTTTATCATATTCAATTATATTTATATTTTGAATTGCATAACATAAACTATATATAAAATATTTCGTGTTCAATACTGTTTACATAAACAAGTACATGATTAAATTACAAATATTTTTTTTGGCAAATTTATGTAAAAGTACGAGATATTAAGGATAAAATGTATTGATTGATTTGATCAACTCTTTCAATCCTACTAAACAGTAAGAAGTTCTATTCTATATAATTTTCAATTAATCTTGGATAAGTGTTTTCTTTTATTGCTTTAATAGGATTATATACGATAGATCTCCATGTTTGTTTATAAGTGTATACTTAAAATCTGCTTCTTAAAATAATATCATAATATCCTAAAAAAAGTTGCTAGACCTATGAGATACCTTTAAATATATAAATAACAATCGTGCCGTACACCTTCTTGTTAGACTATGAAGGTGAAAATAAGTAACAAGATAGAAACGCACAAAAAATAAAAATTGATATTTTCTTTATATCGATCAAATTGTATTCAACAGTACGGATTAACTAGTGAAGGATTACATTAGTTTGATTAAGAGTTTTAAGTTTCTGTTTTTAAAACTCGGTTACATTAAAAATACCTAGATTAGTCTAATGTTAAATATCATTGTGATTAGTGCTTCCAAACTATTGTACTTTATTTTTTCTTAACAACGAAGAGTCCTCCCTCTTCATGTTATGTGTCCACAGCTTAACAATGCAGAAAGCAAAAGCAGCAAGGAAGGAGAAAAGAACCAGAAGGGAATAAAAGCAAAAGAACAGTATAAAAGCAACACTTAACCAATATTCTTCTTTTCTTCCACTCTCACCACCTATACTTACTTGTGTCCACTTCTGATTCAAAAAACCATCTAGTGATTCAGAAAGTCTCTCATGGCTATGCCTCTCACACGCAACAACCTCATTCACACAATCTCATTGTCACTACTCATTCTCTCATCGTCTCTCACTCTCACAACATCTCAATCCAGCGTGTGCAGAACATCCTGCGGGGACATTCCCATCAAGTACCCATTCGGCATCGACGACGGATGCGGAAGCCCATATTACAGACATATTTTCGCATGTTCCACCTCGGGAAAACTCGAACTCAGAACCCCTTCTGGAAGATACCCCGTTCGCAACGTTAGCTACTCTGATCCACACGTTGTGGTGACTGATCCCTTCATGTGGAGGTGCGAGGATGGTGAAAGGTTTCGCCCCACCAGACCCTTCAGTTTGGACAGCAGCACCCACTTCAAGCTCTCTCCTCAGAACGAGTACATGTTCTTCAACTGCAGTGAGGACAACGTCATCATTCAGCCCAAGCCCATGTTCTGTGAGCATTTCCCTGAACACTGTGACTCTTCCTGTGACAGTGCTAGCTATCTCTGCAGGCACTTGCCTGGGTGCTCCTTTGCGCTCCCTCGTAGTACTTGTTGTTCCTACTATCCCAAAGCCACCGAGTCCCTTAGGTTGATGCTTAAGTATTGCACCAGTTATGCTAGCGTTTATTGGAAGAACGTCGGTGCTCCTATGCCTTATGATCAGGTTCCGGAATATGGGATCAGAGTTGATTTTGATATCCCTGTTACCACGCGCTGCCTTCAGTGCCAGGATCCGTTGAAAGGAGGTGGGACTTGTGGATTTGACACGCTGAACCAGAGCTTCATGTGTCTTTGTAAGGATGGAAACTCCACAACTCATTGCAGAGGTATATTCAAGTTCAATACTATTTTAAGATTATACTAATAATGTGGTTCAAGTTTTTATCTTTTTACAAACTAAAACTGAATAACTTTTTTCCAGAAATTAATTCCTGAATGGTTGTCACTTATGTGGATCAAAAGATTAGTATAAGTGTTTAACTTTTACTTAAAGTGTGTTATAGACTATTGGTTGTTCGGCAGATTATGACATTGCAAGGCACAATAGGAGGGTCCATGTAATAGCAGGTACAGAGATTAAATAAGTTCACATAGATGTAATTAATGTGAGATTTAGCAGTGGATGATTAGGCTTATGTTTGTTGTTGTGCGCGCTGGAATTGTGGCTGCAGGGACAGTTACGGGCTTTACCGTTGCGGGTGCATTTGGAATTGGAGCTGCTGTTTGGTACTTGAAGAAAGTGAGAGCTAAAGCACCAGTCACATGTGGAGTACAAAGCAACGAAAATAGGCTATTCTGAAGATCTCCAAATGATGTGAATCGCATACACATCTTCCTTTTGTTACTTTTTTATTGTGTTTATTTATTCATATATACCACAATTATACAGCCTAGAATTGCGTCCCAATTTTTTCTGAGTTTGATATGGTGTTCTTTACTAATGTGGGGTTTATGTATAGTCTATTAGAGATAAAGTACTCTGCTGGAGAATCATATCCTTTACACTTTTCTTTTACAATAATCCTTACGAAACGAATCTGGCATGTCTCACAATTCTGCAAAGGAGTTAATTGGCCTACTCTGATACATGACTCCAAATTGAGTCTTGGGGAATCAACCAAAACAAGAAAGATGAGAGAGAGAATACAAGTGCAGCTTGCAAGACAAAACTAACATGCTTTACCAACAACACAAGTTAGGGGACCTGCATTTAGAGTTATAGCGGGCACCAAAGAAGCAGGTGCAGCAGTAAAAGATTGAGAAGGTGAATAGTTTGGGTCACAACTTCCATAGCCTGATGGAACAAAATAAGCACCGTTTAGGAAAGCATCCTTAGAAGACCTCCATTTCCAGCTCTTCAATTTTCCCTTCATTTCCCTCTTGGTAACCTGTCATCCAAGAAACCAACTCAATCTGTATTGCCATGTATTAATGGGGTAGGGTGTTTCATTTCATGTTAGTTTGATTGTATTCCTTTCCTTACCTGTTTTGCAGCAGGGTTATTGGGAGCTACATAGTAGTTTGCTTCACTTAGAATGGTTGGGTTAGAACTGCCACCTATGGCATACATCTTCCACCCATCATATTTGTTGTTCACCACATGCGCATAACCAAATCTCACCCTGCATGCATACAAACCAGTTAATATATATACTCTTTTAAACCTGTTCCATGCAAATTCAATCTATAAAATGCCCTCTCACCTTGGCATCCTTTCAATTAGACCACTAGCAAATCGGTTGAAGGCTATTGTTACTTTCATTATTTTATCTGCCGTGTATACGTCGCTGTGTCCTAGTAGCATAACCTGTAACATCCAAAATAAAAAAGAATGAGTGCAAAGAGAGTATTTGGTTAATAGTAGTACAAATTTAAGTTAACAACTAAAACATGTTATGGACCAAAAGTAATAGTTAAGAGGAATGGTATTATTTTTTGTCTAAGAATGGTAACGCTTACTTTGTCATGCTGAGTAAAGTAATTGTTAGAAATGGTAATGGCAGTGGAGGCATGAATAATATCAATCAAGCCATCAACACAACGAGCCAAGAAACAGTGATCAATCCAAACATTTGAGGAGGCAAATATGCTAATGCCATCTCCATCAGAGCCTTGGCGATGGCCAACATGAGATGGGGTGCTCATGACAAGGCCAGCCTTGCCTGGTTTACAATCATGGATGCTAATGCCATGGATGATAACATGGCTAACACCTTGTATTGTAATGCAAGGCCCATTTGTAATCTCCACTTTAGCACCTCTTCCATCAATGGTCTTGTAGCTATTCATGATAAGCTCGTTCTTGAGCTGAATACTCATATCTTTGGCAAAAATGATCCAAAGGGGTTGTGTTTGCACCACACCATAGCGAAGTGTGCCTGGTTTTGGGCTTATGGGATCATCAGAGGGATCTGTGACTTCATATATTGCTCCATACTTCCCTCCAATTGCATCTTTTCCAAAGCCAATGACACAATCAGCCAAGGCTTGGCGATTTGATGCCCAATTGGATTTGGCAAGCCTGCATGAGTCTATTTTGTTTAGGACTACACTTTGTGATGAACATGCAAGGTGCAGTATGAAGCATGAAAACAAGAGGAGTAAGGAAGAGGTGGCCATGGTTGTAAGGCTTAGGCAACCAATGGAGTGAGTGCATTTAATAGATGTTAGATGAAGTTGTGCATTCACTTCAGATGTTTGACTTTTAATTTCTTTGGTTTTGTTAATTGAACTAAGCAAAACGTGGATGCACGAGTGCTGTGCTGATTGTTTGACTATGCTAATTGCCAATTACCATCTAAAATTCCACTCAAGGATAACAAAAATGTGGCTAATGTCGCATGTTTTAAATTTGATTATACACTGATTAAATTTCTAAATTATAGTCCCAAAAAATTATTTAGTCTTTGACTTTCATAAATATTATTCAATTTAGTATCTTAATGAGATTGCTAGTTTAGTTCGACCACTAACATTATAAAACTAATTTCTCACGAAGAATTTGTGAAAGTAACTATTTTATCCCTAAATTTGATCATAATTATTAATTGGGTTCTGAATTTGGACAACATAAGGAAGCAATATATTATTACTTTCTGAAATAATTCTATACTCTGTATTAAGAGACCGCTTCTTAAACCAAACGTTATTTCTCAATAAACAAAATAAAGAGTATAGATTGATGGTTCAACAATTTGTGTAAGTTATGGTAAAACTCTACCATCCATATTCAAATTTTGTGAATAAAAAAAAATCACTTCTTAATATAAACAAAATTTTGAAAATAACACAAATTACGGAAATACATAAACAAATTTTGTTATTAAATAAAAATATACTATATATATATACATATATATATATATATATATATACATATATATATATATATATATATATATATATATATATATATATATATATATATATATATATATATATATTATAAGATTTAGTTCAATATATAATAGCATCATTAAAAGTAACAAGTTTACGTACAAAATAACAAATAATTTGAATTTTTTCCAAGAAAAAATCAATATAATATACTGTACTAAAAAAACGACTTGATCCTCTTTTTATATTTTAATTGGTTTTTCTTTATGTTGGTTCTATTATTTATTTGAGCTAGAATTTTGATTGGTTCACTTATTTCTTATCTGATTGGTCAGTTGGATTCAATTGTGAGATTATTAATACAAGCTAGTAAGTTATAATGTGTAACCTAAAAATAAAAAGTTAAAAATTGATCAACACTTATACGTCGTTATTTGGAGAAGATAGTTCAAAAGTATTCGTGTTACTAAATCTATATATAATTCATTTTCTGTTCAAATGTTAAGTTACTGTTACGAATAAACATAAAATTAATGTAATTGATATGTTTCTTCCTATAAGATTAATGCTTTCAAACTTATTTCCACTGAGAGAATATTATGGACGCAAGAGTTCGAACCCCTTCTCTCTTCTTGGTTAATCTGTTTTCTTACGTTCAATCAAATTATTTATTTTTTTGGACGAGTATCTTTATAAATCAGTTTATTCATAAATTAAAATTAATTTATACATAACTTTGTAAAAGTTTTCTCATTTAAATTATTAAAATTCTTATTTTTAATTTACTTATAATTTAAAATTAAGTTATACATAAATTAATTCGTAAAACGTTTTCATTTATTTTTTCTAAACTTATATCATTATTTTATGTATAAAATAATTTTAACTTATGAAAAATTCATTTAATTTTATTCTTCTTATTAATGTTTTCTAGGGAAAAGTTTTTCTATGCGCACAATTTTAATAGTAAAAACACTCACTAAACCTTTAGATAACAAACTTTCCTTCATGGCATTTCTCTTGTTATTTACTTATTGTCTTGATATTACAAGATTACTTCGACCAACAACAAAGAAATTTATACACTGAACAAAATCCGTACAATTTTTGAGGAATTAATAAAAATATTTATTTTTTGCTAGGCCTAAATTTAATTAATGTTTAAAAAAAATTACACACTTCGAAAAGAAAATTAACAGATTGAGAAGTGACTGCCTAGCAAATTTTTTTTGAGATTTATCATATGTACCACTTTTTAATTAAAGAAACAGGGAAAGAAAACATAGAACGGCAGTAAACTTCCAAATTATCAATTATACCAAAGCGTGAACCAAAAAATTTTAAGTGTGAAACCCCCTTCTTCGGAAAAAAATAATAACAATTTCATGTTAGTCTCTTTCTCTTTTAAAACATTTTCTTTCAATTTCAAAATTTTCTTTTCCTTTTTTTTAAAATAAAGTTTCTTTCTACCATTCATTAATTTGATACTGATAGCACTTCTTAACAATAAAGAATCAAATAAGAATCTTATCCAATCAAAATCGAAACTAAGTCTATGTGACTTAGATCATCTAGTAAAACTTGATGATCTCTGTTACATAATAAATGACAAAACTTAGTACACACAACAAGTATATCTAGTATATTGTCTAAAATATATAATCTCAATTTCTATCATGCACAACAGAGTACCTCATTTAATCCATAACATCAAAACATGCAATGATACATCTCACATTAGATATTTACTAAGCATTCAAACATACTGTTCCCACAATTTCAATTAACATAAAATCAGTTATTTGATTAAATTGTATAAAATTTCATTATCACTATTAGAGAACATTTAAAATTAAAATTACATCTCATCTCACAATCAAGTACTCTGACCTAATATACTATCGCAGAATTCTCATACTAGTTTCCCTTATTAGGAGGTTTTCTTCAAAGAGTTCTAAAACACAATACAGTACTAAAAAATCTTGGACCTTAGAGTGAAAACAAGTTTTTTAACTATCGTTACCAAAATAAACGATAAAAACTAAGAAAAAGTAGAGAATAAATAATCCTTATGATAAAAATAAACTTATTCTAATTGAGAAGTTGATAAAGAAGTTAATACAAATCGAAACTCACTATAGACACTTAATTTTGGATGTGTTAACTTATCTTTACTTTTTTAGATTTTTTTTCTGGTAATCTAAGTCTTATGTATATTGAATTAGATGTTAATATCTAGTTATAGTCAGCTTAATACAAGTCTTCTAACATGTATAGGTTTTATGTGTAATGAAAGAATTGTGTGAAGTTTATAATAAATGAGATTGGTGATTAATGTTTAAATTGCAAAAATTTGATATAAACTATTTATCCTATCTAATTTAAAGTCCTTTAGCTTTCACTCTATGTTAAAATATCATCATCCTTGTTCTCCTTTTGGTTATCTTCGAAGTATAATGATGTTTACAGGAAAACTGATGTAACGAGAAGAAACAACAGAAGGTGTAATACAAAAGGATCGAAGATGCAATCTGCTAGGGTTGCAACAATATTTCACTCTCAGCTGCTAAGTGTAAATGACTGAAAATTATTGGGGCTTCAAGGCACAAAATCATAAAAAGAAATAAAGAAAAGAGGTGAAAAGGTTTAACCAAATTAACAAGCTTTGTCAACAAGACAGTTAAGTGGCCCTGCATTCAGAGTTAAAAAGGGCACCATGGATGCCTGGGCCGCTATAAAAGTTTGAGCATCTGAATACAATGGGGTGCAACTTCCATACCCAGATTGCACAAAATAAGCACCATTTAAGAATACATCTCCAAAACTCCTCCATTTCCAATTTTTCCACACTTCACTACTTTCCCTCTTCGTAACCTGTCACCAACCAATGAACCACATTCAGTAACAGAAACTGAAATACTTAATATGTTATTAACTTGCTACAATCTGTGAGAACTCTCGTGGCTTTCCTAGTTACCTGTTTTGCAGCAGAATCATCTGAAGCCGTAAAATAGTTGCCTTCACTGAAAATGGTAGGGTCGGCACTGCCACCAATGGCATACATCTGCCACTCTTCATACCGGTTGTTCACCACATGGGCATAACCAAATCTCACCCTGCATGCATTTCATCATCCAAATAACGAATATAAGGAATTGAATCTTTATAATGAAAAACAAAATTCACTCAATGTGTCTTTCAAACCACTCTTTTACCTTGGCATTCTTTCTATTAAGTCACTAGCAAAGCGGTTAAAAGCTACTGTCACTTTCATTACTTTATCCGCGCTGTATTGATCACTGTGCCCTAGCAGCATCACCTGCAAGAAGTGCATAGAATAGATGATCCTTAATATGAGCCTCTGGATACAAATTATAGAAGTTTCTTGAGAGTTTCTTAAGTGAAAAAGCCCTATTTTCAACACAAAAGCTGTTAGAAATTCTTCTATTAACTGGTTATGTCATCAGTACCATGTAATATGGAGGTTAGTCATTGGTAAAGTACTGTGTAATGTGGAGACTAGTTATTAGTAAAGTTCGTAGATGAATAACAAAAGTACATAAAAATGACACTATTCATGGTCATGAAAAGAACGGTTGAAAAAAGAAATGTTTTTGATATTTCTTACTTTGTCGTGGTGGGTGAAGTAATTGTTAGAGATGGTGACTGCAGTTGAGGCATGAATAACATCAATGAGACCATCGGTGCAACGAGCGAAAAAGCAATGGTCAATCCACACATTGGAGGAGGCAAATATGGTAATGGCATCTCCATCAGAGCCTTCACGATACCCAACATGCTCAGGAGTGCTCCTAACCATGCCACCCTTACCCGGTTTACAATCATGAATGCTAATTCCATGTATGATTACATGGCTAACACCTTGTATCGTAATGCAAGCCCCATTTGCAATCTCCACTTTGGCTCCTCTCCCATCAATGCTCTTGTAGCTATTCAGCATGAGCTCGTTCTTCAGCGTGATGACCATGTCCTTGGCGAAAGTTATCCAAAGGGGTTCCGTTTGGATTGCACCATAACGAAGTGTGCCAGGCTTTGGGTCTACAGGGTCGTCAGAGGGGTCAGTGACTTCATACACATCACCAAACTTTCCTCCTATGGCATCTTTGCCGAAGCCAATTGCACAATCTGCCAAGGATTGGCGATTAACAGCCCAATTTGTTTTGGCTCGCCAGCATGAATCTATTGTGTTCATAACAGCATTCTGAGGGCTAGTCTGGGTGATATAGCTTGGAATAGGAGAGAGGGCATTGAACTCCTTTGTTGAATCTCTGTTATTCAGTGAAGCTAAGGTAGGTAGAAAGCATGCTGAGAGCACTAGGAGAATGATTAAAGTGGACATAGCTTGAGAATTTGATAGGCAGCAAATGGGTGATGAAGTTATATAGATGGCAAATAGAGGAGTAAATTAAGAAGGTGGTGCTCACGATTGAAGGAGGGCATGCATGGTGTGAATTGTTTGATTTGAGAGTTACTCGTCATGAATTGATTGGTGTAGATTTAGCCAACAAAAACGTGGGTCGGTTGACTAGATGATTGGAATCTATGCCTATCTGGCTGCGAAACAGTGAGCATGTGTATAAATTCATTCATGAATCTTGTGTATCTATGATTTTAGAATCAAAATTACCAGTTCAACGGATGGAGTTGTGTTGGAAATATATTAAGTTAGTGGTGGACTGTGTTGAATAAAACATGCTCACCATATACACAATAATTGAATAAACAAGATACGCCATTGACAGATTAACATATCCCAGGGACAAGATCAAATCAAACTTTAGGTGTCAATCTTAGTTAGGAGATTTTTTAATTACTTTTGACAACAAATAATTTTTATCAATGTAAACTTTCACTCATGTGATATATATAAAACGATTTATTATTTTGATATTATCTGATCAATCATCTTCATTAATTTTAAATAAATTAAATATCTATAACAAGTTAATCTTAGGTAAAATTCACTTATAATTAGAAAACTATCATATAAAATAACTTCAATTTGTTTAGTAAAGAATCAAATACATTTCAAACTTTATAAAAATTTGCAAGTACTCAATAAAGTATTATAATTTAATGGATATAGTTGAAATTCAACATTTGCGGACTTATTATAAATCAGAAGTGATGATATTTGTTCTATTTTAGAAGACTCGATCCATAATATCTCTTGGATTAATTACTTGTTTAAAAAATATCTTTAATTATGAGATAAAGTTCAATAAATAGTAAATGAAATACCTTTATGTATGAAAGTGTAACTTTTTTTTTTCTATAAAATTTATTTTTGGAAAATTTATGTTAACTATTC
>Ga0209489_108348_pt1 | contig 14235 bp, 5 predicted proteins | sample SiratrowhiteBW_FD_187527 | JGI IMG/M metagenome (GOLD analysis project Ga0209489, IMG submission 187527) | Root nodule microbial communities of legume samples collected from California, USA - Siratro white BW (SPAdes) (version 2) | ecosystem: Host-associated > Plants > Roots > Nodule | place: USA... | reverse complement strand
GCAAGAAATGAGAATAAGAGAGAGAGGAAAATGGCAAACAATGTGAGGTTGAGTTGTGCCATGTTAAAGTTGAGTCTAAAGTAAAGCTTTTTGGTTAGCTGTGAGCCTAATAGCAGAGAGATTTCAAGGTCTAAAGGAGATTTTGGATGATGAAAATGGCAATGGGGTGTGGTGCTTATATAGAGTTTTCATCACATGATCACATGCATAGCTATTTATTCTTTCCCTTCTTTACGTTATTTTATATCATTTACACATGCAATGAGTTGCGGAAAGAAGAAAACAGAAGGATATAAGACTATAATAGAATTATACATGTAAAGCTGGTCGGTCAAATTAAAATCACAGAGATTTTATTATATTATATATGATATGATAACAGATTCATATCAAAGATAGGACGAGCCTGTGACCAAGAAAGTATCTTGTTGGAGTAAAAACTAGTTACACATAAATAATTGGGTTAGACTTTTTTGAGCGTGGATTGTAAGAATTCTGATGAAGTGGTGAGAGAAAGAAAAGTGTAAAAAATGGCATATAACTTGAGATGGAGTTTGAAGATAGTGCATGCAGGTGAATGAAGGTGCAGAATGAATGTTTTCAGGCGATTCTAGCGGCTCTATGTTCCCTGAAGTTGAAGGGTAAAACCAAAATATCTGTGTGTGTGATTCAGAAGATTAATAACAACTCACAGAATGTTGCTTTAGAAGATTACATCAGAGACAAGTATATATATATATACGCATCATTCTATGATTGATCATTGGGTTTTGACTTTGAATGCATGTGGGAGGTTGACAATGTCTTTCAGCAACAGCTAGTGAGAAACGTATAATAAAAAGAATACTCCATTTATAATTTTAATTTCTTATTATATATAATTATTTATAAATAAACCACAACTATAGGGTTTGAATTAAAGTTTTTTAATGACTGCATGTTCATTTGTGTTGATAAGTGGGTAGAAAATCTCATTTTACAAAAATCAGACAAGGAAGAGAAGGTTCTATTATTCTTAAAAATAACTCTTAATAGTTTTTAGGTGAATAAGAAAACCCTTAACTAAATACTTGTATAAAATAATTGTAAGAAAGGACCAGTTTGTTTTTAACATTTGAAAGATAAAAAAGGAAAAACGAAATAAAATTAAGAGATAGAATTAGTATAAAATTATTAATTTTACTAAATACTTGTATAAAATATAGTTATAGTGTTGTCAAAGTTTTATAGAAAAATATTGATCAAAATTACTTTTATAAAATACTTGGTATATAATAGTAAACTTCTTGGTCGTCTCTGGTTTATCAGTAATAAATATTTTTTTAATTTTTTATAAATTAAATTTCTTTTAATATATATATTTATACTTTTTTCTTCTAGTTATTGAGCTAATCAATATTACCTTTGTTACATTCAATTATTACCTTTAAAAACATTTTAGCAAATTTCATAAAATAAAATATTACATTTCATTCTTTTACAATAATATTTTGGTGAAGAAAAATGTTTTTTTTGCCAACCCCACGTGTACTATAACAAGATTACAACTGTGATGTGGCATTTTTTTATGACGTGGCACTAGGGGGCAGAAATGGTAAATTGCAGGGCAAAGGCATAATGGTCCCATTGTTAAAATTTTGCAAAACATAGGAAGGTCATTCGCGCCTGCCATTTGAAAACCAAAGGTTTTTGGGTGCTTCATGCTTGGTATTTGCAGACTCTTTGAGAGAAAAAGCAAGAACTTTTGGTTAAGCTCGACGGTCGTTGGGAGCGGTGGAGGGCGACGACGACGAGAAAAACGTGGTGAGGAACGCTGAATCGTAGGAGAATCTGTGTGTGAGGGAAAACCAAAGGTTTTTGGGTGCTTCGTGGTTGGTATTTGCAGACTCTTCGAAGGAAAAAGCAAGATCCTTTGGTTGCGCTCGATGACCGTTGGGAGCGGTGGAGGGTGACGGCGACGAGAAAAACATGGTGAGGAACGCTGAATCGTAGAAGAAGCTGTGACCTTGCATTGAGGAAAAATAGAGAAGAGTCTCAGAAACGAAACCAAGGAGCTGCGACCTTGCCTAGGTAAAATTTATTATTCTACTCGTCGTCGCAGCTTGGTTTAGGTTTGGGAAATTTCTAGGTTTTGAACTGTGATTGCAGTTTACGGTGAAGTGTTGCTGAAATTAGGTTGAGTTTTAGTTTTGATTGTTTGTCCTGCTTTTGTGTGATTTATGCATTTCATTTGTGGTTTTTGAACTGGTATTGCACTTGAGGTTTCAGTCTTGTTGAATAGAGTTTAGTGTTGGTTTTTATTGTTCATTTCATAATGGAAAATACAATACTTACATTGTAATTTTTCTGTGCAGGTTTAAAAATGTCAAGTGGCGAAAGTTCTTCCCAACGACGGGAGTTATATGTTCGTCACTTCTGTTACCCAAAGTTTCCGGGCGGTGTGAATGGGATGTTAACAACTGAATAGAAGAATTGCATTGAAGGTACTCCATTCGGCTGAACTGAGGGATTTGAAACTTGCTTTTGTCGGCCAAAAAGACAAATTTGATGAAGAAGGTCCAGTTGAAGGTGGTGGAGCATTCTCTAAAGGTGAAGCAGTGTGTGAAATTGGTGTTGAAGTTCCAGAACAACTTTGTGAAGAAGGTGTATGTCCAGAGTGGAAAGGCCAAGGCCAAAATAGCAATATGTATGACCGCGTGAAGGCGAACCCCCGAGCGCGAGAAGATAGTTCACTACTTAAATCACCTTTTATTGTATATTATAGGAAAAGAAGACGTAAGTCTAGCGACCCATAGATGGATGTTTAGTTGACTTACGTTATATTTTGTATATTTGATACACTTGAATTTAAGTATATTTCATACATCTATTATAATCTAATCTTAATTCTTATTTTCATAATTTGTTAGTTAATTTTGTAGTGAATATCTTGGATGTAAAGTTTGAAATACGTGTAATATATGGTTCTGAACTTGGTTACATTGATATGCATTAGATAATTGACTGAGTTAAGGGTTTGAAGACAATTAAACAGTTATGATGTTCAGGTTAAACAGTTTAAATAGTTTTGTAGTCACGGTTAAAGACCTGGTTGTTTGGCTGTGAACTACTGACAAACCTATTTATTCGTCCCATAGTTGAAAACATTTTTTTGTCCCACAATGTTAAAGATGTCAATTTTACCATGTGAGGTAAGGGATGCACTTATATGGTTCCCTGAGTGTGTGGTCAGAAACTGATGCGTAGTTAAACACTTAACTACATAAGGTTAAATACTTAGTTGTCCAGTGGTGGCAGTGGGTATTTGAGTACCAGCCATTACTTAGTTATGGTAGTGATAGGGAGTTATAGGATTTACGCATGACATACCTTTATTTAGTCGCACAATGTTAAAGATGTCAATTTTACATATGGTTGTAAGGTTAGGGGTGCACTTAGATGGTTCCCTGAGTGTGAGGTCAGAAACTGATGCGCAATTAAACACTTAACCACATAAGGTTAAACACTTAAATTGTCCAGTGGTGGCAGTGAGTATTTGAGTAGCAGTCATTACTTAGTTATGGCAGTGGCAGGGAATTACAGGATTTAGCCATGGCATACCCTTATTTAGTCGCACAATGTTAAAGATGTCAATTTTACATATGGTTGAGGTCAAGGGTACACTTAGATGGTTCCCTGAGTATGTAGTCAGAAACTGATGCGCAGTTAAACACTTAACCACATAAGGTTAAACACTTAGATTGTCTAGTAGTGGCAGTAGGTATTTGAGTACCAGTCATTACTTAGTTATGGCAGTGATAAGGAGTTATAGGATCACGAATGACAGACCTGTTTATTCGTCCCACAATTGAAAACATATGAATACTTCAGTTTAGGTGGCCATTGGAGCACTTAGATGGTCGGTTGAAAGTGTGGTCAAAAAGTAATGCCCAGTTAAACAATTAAATATATAAGGTTAAACAGTTAGAAGTCTCAAACGTTGCAGTGGGCTTTTTAGTACTGTCTACTCATAAGCGGTGCAATTCCTAGTTAAACACTTATATACATAAGGTTAAACACTTAGTCCCACAATGAAAAACCATAATCATTGTCAAAGTTAAGACTTTATAAGTACAATGACAAAATTAGACTAACAATAATGATTACCAAAGTGAAGGGTTTACAAATAAAACGACGAAATTGCACTAACAGTCATCACTAATTTGGTTTAGGATTTACAAATCTAATGACCAAATTACATATAAAATAAAGTACTTTGAAATTACAATAAAAACGACTAAAAGATGGTGAGGCGATGTCAAATTGCATTGGTTACATTATCAAGGTTGTCCACCATAGGTGCACTTAGATGATTGTTTGGATGTGTGGTCAGAAAGTAAAGTCAAGTTAAATACTTAAGTATATAAGGTTAAACACTTAGAAGATAATCAAGGTTGTAGTAGGCTTTTCATTACCGTCCATTCCTTGGTTATGGCAATACTGGGGAATTATAGGATCAAGTAATGACAGACCTGTTAATTCATCCCAGAACTGAGAACATGTCAACATTTAAGTTGGGGAGGCCATGCGTGCACTTAGGTGGTTGTTTGGATGTGTGGTCAGAAAGACATGTCAATTAAATACTTAAGTATATAAGGTTAAACACTTAGAAGATAAAAAAGGTTGCAGTGGGCTTTTCAGTATTGTCCATTCATCGGCGGTGCAATGCCCAGTTAAAACTTAAGTACATAAGGTTAAACACTCAGTCCCACAATCGAAAACAATAATCATTGTCAAAGTTAAGAGTTTAAAAGTATAATAAAGAAATTAGACTAACAATAATGATTACCAAAGTTAAGGGTTTACAAATACAATGATGAAATTGTAGTAACAATCATCCCTACCGAAGTTCAGGATTTACAAATCCAATGACCAAATAACTCTAAAATAAAGTACTTTGAAATTACAATAAAAATGATTGGACGATGGTTCATGGATGTCAATTTGCATTGGTTACATTTTCAATGTTGTCCACCAATTCTGAATTGTTTGGATCTGGAAGGAAGAAAGCAATACACAAGTCAAATGAATGTCAAAGATTAAGGTATTCATCTTTGCTACTACATCACACAAGAATGAGTTCACATTGGTCAATATACCTACAACTGGTGTCGCCGAAGGACGAAGAGTGAAGCTCTCAGTAGTTCGTCAGTTGGAGGGTCAATGTCAGATTTGAACACTTAAAAGATATTCTTAGTTGTATATCAAACATAACATCTTGAGCGTAAGTTATGCAAATTATGACATGAATATGTTTATTTTTTTTATTTCAAAATCGTACCTTGACAATATTATTGATTGTTATATTCAGATAAAAACCCCTTCTATTGGGGTTGAAAACTTTGACCTATGACAACACAAAAAAGCTCCTCAACTTTGACCTATAAACATTGACGCATTCTGTTACATTTAACAAAACAGCCAATACCATTAACACCATTGAAAGTTCTGAATTGTTTAACCCTCTATACTTAAGTGTCTAACTGTGTGCAACTTTCTGACCACACATCACAAGCAGCACTTATGTGCCAAACTGACCTCCATACGTCAAACACTACCAGTTTTACACATATAGTCTTCAACCCACTCTACTTTTTGTGTTTAACTAACCATAACTTAGTCACCACCCATCACTTTACAAACACACTCACAAATTAACAACTCACACCACATGAAGACAGATAAAAAGTTGAGAACATACCTACGACGGTGACAATGTAACTGGTATATACGATAGAGACGTCGACGGATGATGCCTGTGACGGCAAATAAAACCAATGTCTAGTGTCATCGTCTATAAATAAGAAGATGGGTGGATTGAAAGGGAATGAAAGTGAAAATGAAATGGTGGGGGTCAAACAGAATGAAACTGAAACTGAAATGGTGGAGGGTCAAACGGAATGAAAGTGAAACTAAAATGGTTGAGTTCAAATGGAATGAAAGTGAAACTTGAATGGTGGGGGCTGCAACGCTCAAAGAACCAAATAGAAAGGAAAGCTGTGAAACCCTATTTTTTCACCCCAACGCCACGTTGGATGAAATTTGCCACATAAGGCAAGAGTGGCCACATAAGTGCCACGTGCGGTTGTCAACTGGGTGGAATTCCACCTAAAGTTGTCAACCTATAAGCACTCGGATTCGGCCAAACCCATCATCCAATCTATTAAAAACATTGATTTGATTTGGATTGAATTAGGATTTTGTATTTTGGCAATTATTTCCTGCACTCCTCATTTTTTAACTTTAACGCCCATAGTTTGGGGAAATGACCAAATTACCTACTCAATCTTTCTTCATTACACTCCACTATCACTATCATCATCATTACCACCAATCACACCATCGCCGTTGTAGAAGAAGAGGAGGAGAACATTGCAAGAAAATCTCGTTCTAGAACACAAATGTATTCTGGAAAGCTATTTTCATAACACACGTGTTCTGGAAAGCTTGTTCCGAAACATATTTTCGAGAAACACATTGCATAATGTATTATATATATTTCAAAAAGTTTATTTCAAAAATTCTGTTTCGAAAAACCTGTTTCAGAAATCTTGTTTTAGAAGTCTTATCCTATTTTGGAAAACATGCTCCGGAATGTATTTCATGAATTGTAAAAAACAACTAATCCAAAAGTCACTTTAAATAAAGGTAAAATAGTCATTTTAAAAATTATGGGTGTGGATTCAACTTAAGAGGGTCCTTATTTTTTTATATTAAATTCAATCCAATCCAACATACTCTTAAGCATATTAGATTGAGTTGAATCAGTTGGGTCAAGATTTTGAACAATTTTCTTTATTTTTTATTAAAAATTGTTTTCAGCATCAACCCAATTAGAAAATAGCACAATTTTTGCAAAAAATAATTTAAAAGATTTAAGAAAGTCAATAAGTTAAATCGTAACAAACTTTTTCAAACTAATTCAATATAACACAATTTATTCATAAAACAAATATAAGAATAAGTTAGAGTTGGGTCTGGGTCACCTATACTAACACATCACCTAACCTATATAAAAGTTAGTTAGGATGCCTTTCTTTTGCACCTCTATGATTTTTCCTGCACCTTCATAATTTTATGAAGAGACAAAAATATCCTAGGTTAGAATCTTAAAACCATCCCTACCTTCCACCCTCTCACTCATTCGTCGTCTCCCTCCTTCGTATATTCCTGCACCTATTTGTCTTCTTCGTCAACATGGTTCACTTTTTCGTGTATCTTGTTAGCATATTCCTGCACCTTTCTTCCCTTATTTGTAATCCCTAATTATTTACATTGCTTGTGATGGAGTGAAGAGTTGTATGGAAGTGGTGGTTAGCGAGATTGTGGTTTGTGCTGCTAAGGCATTTGTTATTGAATCTTCCAAGTGTGTAAGGTAAACATTGAAGCATTTGTTAGTTTGAAATTGGTTGTCGGTGGCTACACTTGGGTGGTGGTGATGGATGACAGCGATGTTAAAGGGTTGGAAATTTTTGGGTAATTTAGGCTTTAGGATTGACCTAATCTAAAATGCTTTTTTTTTAGCTTTCTGATTGATGGATGTAATTTAGAATAGTATTTGGCTTCTAGATTGAGGATGGAATGTTGAATCTGGAATATATTAAGTACCTACTGCATTGCACAATCTGAAATGTATTTTATGTTTCTTTTGGATTATGCAAACCAGTAAGTATTTAATGTATTCCAGATTCAACCCCACCCTCAATTCGAAAGTCAAATATTATTCCAGATTATATCAATTCAAAAGTCTACACGACAAAATCAATTATGAATTATACAATATGAAAGCAAAATAATCAAAAGCGTAAAATTTTTATCTCACCGTCTTCAGCCACGGAAACCATCACAAATAGTCTCCAACTATTACAATACACCACCACGACCACTGCCAACTCTCCAATGGCTATCTTCGTCAACTCACCATCACTTTCTTTTATTTTCAGTATGGGCAAATTTGTCTTTTCATAAATGTCATTTTGGAATTTACAAAAATACGGAGGTACAAATGGAAATTATAAAGAAGGTACAAGAAGAAGGTGTCGTGAATTAGTTTGAGTTGGATTGGGTTTCACCCAATTATAAATGAAACCCAACCCAATCGGATTGGATTGAATAAAGTTGGATTATTAGGTAACTCATGAATATCCCTAATATGTAATTTTTGTTATTGATACTTATCTTAATTATAATTACTTAGTTTACCTTTGGTTAAAAGAAATTGGTATCATGGATTCACCACTCACTATTAAAAAACAATATTTTGTGACAAAAACATATATTTTAGAAATATAAATTGTACTAAATATTTTTAATAAAATATGAAGTCATTATAAAATTTATCATAAAATTGATGAGACCATTTGTTGGATTAACGCACCACTTGAAATGGGACACAAAATATTATCAACGAAAGAAATGAAGTTTCACTTAAAGGAGTAAGTTCAAATGAGATCTCACTTAACTAGTTTATACCTGAATAATGAGATGTGATAGTTTGGTCATTTAGAACGAACACAGTATTTAAGCAAATGTGTAAAGTTGCATTACATATACGAGTATTTGGAGCTTGAAATGACATTTGCTTCCATGATCACTTAAACAGGCTTATATAACTAAAAAAGAAACATAAAACTAAAAATGTTTTACATGTCTTATTTACAAATTATTGAAAAAAATAAATACATTATGAAGCTAAAAGAAATTAGAAAAATACAAATTGGTCATACAAATTTTATATATATATATATATATATATATATATATATATATATATATATATATATATATATATATCATGAATTTTTTTATGTATCCACAATATCATTAGGACCATTATCAATCATTATTAATGTAAGTAAACAAGTGTCACAAATATAATATTAATCTTCATAGTCAAAATATTTTTTTACGAACAATAGATCAATATTTGAATGATAAGTCTTAAGCATAAAAGAGTTGTTAAACATTATTGTATAACCATGATTTTTACCTCCTTTAAAATAAAAAATAATTATGTTTATAAAATTTTAGTTTTGTTTTATATGTAATATCGGTTTGACTATTGTCCATTAATATCTTAATATCACTAAATCCATTCTATTAATATCTTAACTTTGAATATCATTATGGATTGGAAAACATGTTAATTCATTTACTTTGAGAATTATTTATTGGCATAATTTTATATTTTTAACTTACATCCTTAACTTGTTAACTTGGTATATCGTCCTGCGACACACAGGTATACATAATAGTTAATATTATAATAAAGATCAAGCTAAATTTATGACAAATTACTTTCATTGTTTGAAGTTTTACTTCAATAGAGTAATTCCTTTGATAAAAAAAAATTACCGAAATAAATTATTTTTCATATTTATTACTTAAAATAAAAAGACAGGTTATTCTTGAACCAAAAATAAATATTAAAACTGTATAAAGATATAGAGTAAAATAAAGACCTATTTTACGTTTTGAATGAGTCTACCATTAGAGTATAGAATTACTCGAGTACTATAAGGCCCCATAAAATATTTGAAACCAGAAAATAAAACAAAAAAACAAAAACAGGAGCAAGTACTATAAAGTAAAGATGCATCACTTGAGTTCCTAAACTAGAGAAAATTCATCCCCAAAAACATTACTTCTCCCACAACATTAAAACCCCTGACTAGAGAGATTTTTTTATGAGCAAATAAATGTATTTTCAAACAGGCATTTATGATATACTCTTTTTCAACAGTTGAAATTTATTGGAAAAAAATTAGTAGATCTTATCTTATTTAATGACCCTGTTCTAATTTAGCAATTTTCAATAAATTTTAGTCAACAAGAATTTGCTCCTAACCATCCTCGTCTTTTATACTCCACACCTTGCTGTTCCCCTCCCTCCACAGCAGACACTGGAATTCTGGTGCAGAATATTTTCACAATACAAGAAGGAACTTGAATGTAAACAAGGATAAAAGGCTCATTTACTCTTACAACCACAAGGGATATTAAAAATTACAGACAACAGAATTATCTTACAAGATAAAGAAACCACAATTCAAACAAACCAAGTACAATCAACTATGAATTTGCTGAAAGACTTGCCTCTATTCAGGAATCATTCAGCAACCTTCATACCAGATAGATAGACTTTACTCTGAATCACACTTCCTCCAATCCAAAATCCAGGCATAACCATCAAACCAACTTTGGGTTTTTCATCATTGTCATCCATTATCAGATTCTTGACCACACTTTCCATATAAACATCTGAGAACTCATTCCCTCCTTTAACCTGAAATACCTTGACATTAGGCTCAAAAGAATAAGCCAACCTGTGTAAAAGCCAGATTGACTTTGTCAGTTTAAGAAAAGCCTGGTAAAAAGGTGTCCTTGGATGGCCACCACCCATCACATAATTTCGCTGATCTAAATTTCCAAAGAATGATGCCTCCATCTTTGGATGAACTACCACTAAGTATTTGCTCCTGCAAAATTTCCCAAATATGGAATCTGGATTTTGGCCTAGCATGTCCAAGGGATCCATCTCTCTTAACGCAAGAAATTGGTGGAAGAAGCTCTCTTTAGTTACAGTAATATTGTCTGATTTAACAGAGAAGCTTTCAAGCTCAAAGCCACTGAACATTCTTTGGCATATGTAAGACTCAAATGCATATTTCTTATGAGCTCTCTTTGCATAAACAACATCAGGTTCGATTGAGTTTGCAGCAGCATCGAGGTCCCACCCAGCTGCTTTCATCATGTTGATCAAAGGTTTAGAAAAATCATGAATGGCTTTTGCAGCTGCTTCCACAGCAGAGGTGAAGAGATCTGGAGTTAGATCAACAGGGAAAAAGCCATTTTCATCTTCAGATTCTTTGGTAGACAAACCTCTAAGCTTCAGATTTTTCTCTAGTTTTGCTCGCTTCTGGCTAGCCTCCTCAATCTGCTGTTGCAATTGGTGGATCTCAGAATCTTTATTCTGGATTTCAGATTGGAATTTCTTCACCATGACCTCATAAGTTTTCAGAAGACTCTGTTGTTCTTGAATTTCTGCAGCTAAACGTGAGTCTTGGGGAGAAACAGACACTGGTTTTGGATTGTTCTCCCGGTAGAAATGCTTGAGTTCAGACAGATTTTTCAGCTCACTGATAACAAGTTTATCAGCAGTGTGGATTTTATCAGGGTCATAAGGAGTATGAGCAGCTTGTAGCAGGATATAAGCTGACTTCAAGGAAGAGATGTTTGTAAATATTTTAGATATTAGCGTTTCCATTGCTTCTGGATTCTGATTCATGGCCTCTTCCATTGGTTGAGGATGGACCTTTTGGCTGTGGCTCTCACGTAATTGGGTCTCTTTTGCTCCAGTGGGTAGCATAGCTAACTCCAAGAAAGAGATGGTTGAACAAACTTTCTGTCAACAGAAAAAAATTAACTTAAGCCCACAAGCTTTCAAAGAAATTTAATCAAACTGCTTAGTGCAGAAATAACATTTTTTTTTACTACATTAGACGAGTGTTCAATTCATATTTCAACACTGAAATAACACATGAAGGTTAAAAAATTCTGGTTGTTCTGCATCTTACAATTACAGCTTCCAGTATGTCAAATGTGTTAATTCTGGGAATATAATATACAGGAAATAAGATCCATGATTTCATCACACAAGGATCTCACTTGGTAATTGCATTCAAAGAAAGACCAGCTCACTATATCATTTGCCTGTAGCATGAAAAATTATATTTCTGAATTCGAATTACTAAACTATAAGGAAAATAACCTATTTAAATTGACTAACTGATATATATTTCTCCTTACATCCATTCACTCCAAACATACTGAGACTAACCATATGGCCAGAAATCTTGGAAGATATGACCAATGATCTACTTGTGGACTACATCCTCTTATCAGAGTTTCTTCTTATTTTTAAGAAGCTACTATCATTAGCTTATTGGAGGAACTGAAATACCTTTCTCTGGGACTTTCTATTTTGAGAAAAAAAAAATTGTTACAATTTTCTCAAAAAAGCCTTCTAGTTGAAAAAATACATTTTTCTTCAAAAAATCAAAAGATAAAACAAATGGCCCCTAGCCTTTCAGTTACTGGAACTACTCAGCATTCCACAATTGCACAGCATCAAATTGCATGTATTCTAACCAAAACCAAAAATAGAAAAAGAAAAAAAAAAAAAAAAAAAAAAAAAAAAAAAAAAAAAAAAAAAAAAAAGAAGACATCCATTCAGTATTCAAATGAAACTGTGAGAACGAGTTCTCTACCTAGAAAGACTGCATTTCAGCAAGAGAATGAATCCAGCTAGCATAATACCCTTGAACCCTAGATATTGCAAAACAAATATTAATACAAGAGAGGATAGCTTCAATGCTGTAAAGAAGAATAAATCAACCCTAATCCACAAGCAAAACACAACAAAAATTCTATAGCAACCCCGTGTCACAAGAAATTCCCAGAAATTCAGCTGTCTCTATCACAATACAAACCCTAAATTATGGGAAAAAGAGTTGATTTTGGAGAATAGAACATGTGGACACAAAAGATTGAAGCTTTGCCAAACAAAAGAAAAAACAGATCTGGGATTTAATTTGGGGTTACCTTGTTGGGAATTTGAAGGAGTGAAGATGAAGTGGTGGTTCAGTAAAGTGAAAGCGTGTTGGTGACAAAAAATTAGTATAATTACAAAACCCTATGCGAAACGAAAGGGAAACGTTGATGGAGATGTCGTTTTGTTTTCACTTGTTCCATTTTCTGTCTTTGTTTTATTTTTTTATTTTTTTATTTATTTATTGTTCCCACTACTCCACCTAAAATTTTACCTTCCACTGATTTAAATGGTAAGATAGTTATTTAATATATGTTAAGTGATTTTTAATATATGTTTCTATTATTTTTATTATCGAATTTTTTAAGATTTAATTCTCACTCGTTCAGTGAAATAAATATACTTTTTTATAAGGCTTTTCTTTATCGACTGTTAGTTATTTAATTTGAATCTTTAAAATTTATGTATATTGGTATGAATTATATCTTTAAACACAATTTTTCACTTAATTATCACTCTGGTCTAAACATCACTCTCATAATCATGTCTAGGAAAAAAATCATAAACCAAAAAACATAAATTATTACAAGACAAATAATAAGAAATTAACATACTTCTTTTATTTATTTAGTATAAAATAATATAACTATAGATTATATTGTCAAATTTGTTTGAAGGACTTCATAGATAGAATTTAATTTTGTATATACTACTCGTATAAAGTTCTTTTATACTATTAATCAGTAAAAGATTACGTTAAATATAATTTTAAGACATTATGATAAAAAATTACTACAATTTATATTTCAATAATCACGAAAAAACTTTTTAAGTTGTCATATGATAGATTGTTTATTTCTTTTTCAGTTACTATACCATAATTAATAAAAAATAAGTATATACTTTTTTGGTGCTTTTCAATAGATCAATATATCATTATTATTAAGTATGAGTCTAACTTGTTTATTTATTACATGCATCTTTTTAAGGCTGAACCCAGCTTATTTAAATTTAAAAGCTCAATATCTTAAAAGTATGCTTAGTAATTTGTCTTATAAAAAAAAAATCTAATAAGGCCATCAAACTTAAAAAATGTGTCTTTTTCATTATATATTATTCTTTATTTTTAAAGACTAATATTAAAAGAAATAAATAATTTACAAAACAATAGTTATTTAAAAATATTTTACAAGCTAAAATAGAAAAAGAATAAAAAAATAATACAAAAAAGAAAAAAAAATCAATTAAAATCACCAAACATATATACTCTTATGTTAAACTATTGTATTATTAATTCCTAGATATAATCACTCTTTCTGTCACAGATAACAAATTAATCTTAAAACATTTTAATTATTTAATATAAAATATTACAACTAACTCAAATAAAACTCGAATTTGAATTTATCAAATATAATATAAAATTTAAGTTTTATAAATTAAAAAAACATAATTTAAAACGCTTGATTAAAAGTAATAAACTACTGATCATATATATAAATTTTATTTAATTATAAATTTATTAACTATAATAATTATCTTAAAATGTATACTATAATAATTTATAATTGCTTTTTCTTGCGTTATATATATTCTACATTTTTTAAATTTTAAATTTACATTATATATATATATATATATATATA
>Ga0209489_108346_pt1 | contig 14237 bp, 13 predicted proteins | sample SiratrowhiteBW_FD_187527 | JGI IMG/M metagenome (GOLD analysis project Ga0209489, IMG submission 187527) | Root nodule microbial communities of legume samples collected from California, USA - Siratro white BW (SPAdes) (version 2) | ecosystem: Host-associated > Plants > Roots > Nodule | place... | reverse complement strand
CTGTCGGAAATCCTACAATCTGACGCTAGGTGAGATTCAAGTGCCTTTGACTGCTGGTTGTAGCAGTGCTCTCGAACTCGCAAGCATTCTGAAGCGATGACGACACAGTCCGGACCAGACTATCGACGTGCGCGTAACGCTCGTCCCTCTCGCCAATGTCATGACCATCTCGTCGGTCCAGTTAAGGCGTAGCTTGAGCCAAAGCCGATGACAGTATGTGAAGGCAGTCGTCTTTGCTGGGCCTTAAGGCGTGACGTCACGGTCGTCCGATCGACCCCATACGTGCCAATTTAGCAAGGAGACGGTGGCGAGCCGCGTGTTGCTTCTATGTGACGGGCGGGAGCTAACTTCTGGGATGCAGACGCCCAAGCGCGCAAGCCGATTTGACCGGCAAGGGACTGAAAAAAGAATCGACTGCCACACGACATTCTTGAATGCTGCCTCCATAGATCACGATCGACTATGGGGCCTTTAGGCAAGATCGGCAAAATCGATTGTTTTGATGGAACGCATCCAAGTAGCGAATAGGCCATTGTGCGACGGCATGGCTTGCCGCTGAGCGATACTCCATTGACCTGATCCGTTGATGCGATCGCACCCGATCTCTTTTGATTGATCGCGCGGTCGATGGCAGGTCGAGCTGCCGAAGGGATCGATGCTCCGCCTTAGTGGCTCACGTGATCCGAACTTCCTGCCAAATGTGTCGGCGGCGATCGGATCGATGCGGGCGCGGCTGCAGCGCTTTAATGAGAGCGGCGGAAGGCCGAATGATGGTGCGAGTGTGTCCTCCAGAGCGTCGGGTACCTCTTGGGGATGTGCGCGCACCTTCGTCCCTTGCGCAGGTCAAGGGATGGGTTGATCGGAACATTATTCACGAAGCCATTATCGTGAGGCGGCGCCGCTGGGACGAGTGTTCCTTAGGTGGTTGTCTTGGTGATCAAGGAACATGCGAGAATGGCGCGGTCGCCAGTTGTCTAATCATTAGTCTCCAGTCTGCCGCTTGTAAGGATTTGCTTCGCTAGCGGTTCGGTAGCTGTCCAAATTGCCGCCCAGGAACAAGCGCTCGGTCTCACGGGTTGGCGTTCTGCCCAGCGAGCACATCAAATCCACATCCGCATCGATGTTGTCCTGATCCTCCACATTCATTCCAAGGCCAATACTGCTCAGTACGTCGTCGGGCGTCCAGACCGCGGATTTCGGTACGGCGTAGGTGTGCAGCGTGTTCGCATTGTTGCCAATCGCTCTCGCCCAGTGGTCACGCGAAACGGTGAGTTTTGAGGGATCTTCGACCAACGACACGAATGGAGATGCTGTTGTCTTACCGCGCATATGCCATCCAGCCTGGCGCGCCCGATCCATGGGATATCGTTCCAGAGGATCTCCAATGGAAGAATGATCCCGCGCCGTGTTACGGACATGTGATATTGCACATGTGCTGGCTTCCGTGCTCGGTTTGCAGTCGCTGTCCTGGTTCTGGAAACGATGCAGCTTGAGATATGACGATGCCGCTACATTGTCGAAAATGCGGTCCCGGTCGAGACGGTCATTCAGCGGTGCGGTTGCTGGCGCCCATCGTGCTGATTGCTGTTCGGCCAGGGCTATCTCGTTCTTGAGCGCTTCAAGCGTGGCGCCCGTTAGCGTTGCGGCAAGCTGGGCGCGCGCGTTGACAAATGATGCGGCTGGATAGTGATTGGTTTGCGGCACCGCCTCATTCGGCGCACTCGATGATTCGATAGCAGGATCCGATGTTTGGTGAACCGAATGCAGACCATGTAGCTGGTCTTGTCTACTTGATCGGCCGACAGCCGCACCGGTGAGCTGGCTTGTACGCTCAGTTCGTCCGCTTGCCGATCTGCCTGGTGCGGCTGCGGCAGCGCATCGTGACCGTCAACCGAGGCATCTGCGGCATTCCGTCGAGCGATGTTCATCCGTTTCCTCTCGCAAAGTAGTTGTTGGTGACCATTTCTTTGCAAAGGCAGCTTTCGAGAAGCTGACGGGAGCGAAATGCTGCTGTTTGTTTTAGATGAGGATTGGCGGATGTGCTGAGGCGCGCAGCCGGACTCAAAGCCGCAAGTTGGCGCTGCATTGCGCCATTTAACAGTGTTTCGAGGAGTTAAGCTCAGCTGCCTTGACTGCACGGACTTGTTACCGCGGCGCGAGGTTCGTGCCAGCCGAAGTCCGGACCTGTCGTTCAGGCGGCAGATACCGGCGCCGTGTGTGGTTTCTAATGGCTCCGATCGATGAATCATTTCGCACGATGACGCTCGCGAGGAGGCGACTTCAACAAACCTGACCTACGATGTTGTGACGTCGGAATAGCCGTCACAACCACTTGCGTCTGATTGCAACCGATTGTCTTGTTCGAAGTGCGACGACGCTTGATGTCTGTGATCCGCCAAGCGGGCTTGCGACAGCCGCATCTTGTGACGTTTCGCTTTCGCGACCTGTCGTTCCTATGGAGGGAGAAGAGCATATGAACTTAACTGGCAGAGCCCTGTTGATCCTGTTGTCCGTGCTTTCTGCGACAAACGTGAGCACGGTGGCCAGAGCCGATGAGACCTCGCCGAAATACGCCGAGGTGCTCAATGCCCTGCAGACGGGCAAGAGCGTGAAACTCATACTGGATATGAACCGCTGTACGACCGTCGAGGGCGGCAAGCCCGGGCCTGCGACGCAGGCCGGGTTGGTCATCAATGCCTTCAGGGTGACCGCCCAGAACGGCATCAGCTTTGCCAATGCGCACCAAACGGTGGATAGCGCTGGACATGCCGTGACCGAATACATTCGCCACAGCCTCAGCCGCGAAGGCAAGCTTACCGTGCGGGCCTCCAAGCTTGTCGTCGGGACCACCGAACTGGTGAACCAGGGCGAATTCATCTGCGAACTACCTGATGGCGCAAAGTTCATCTGGTAAGCAAACAAATACGGCACAGGGCTGGGGATAGGCTGGGTAGCTTATTGCTAGTGGACGGCTTCACCAGCCGTGGCACGATAGCTTCGATCGTGACACGACGGCCAGATAGTCTCTGGCCGTCTTCCGTCGCGGGACGAGCTGTAAGACCTTGCGTCAGTTCGCCTCGAGGTGAGCACGCGCACCGGCTTCGTCGCCTGAAGCGGGGGCTGGCGAGCTGCTGCAAAGGATGTGATCAGCGCGCATTGCTGTTGAGATCACGCTCGAGAGGCCATCCTGGCGTTGTATTCGGAGCCTGGCCTTCGCTCCGCTGGTTCAGGAGAACGAAACATCCGGCATGCCTTCGTGTTTCGCTTGCGGAGCTTTATCACGGCGTGCCCGAGGTTAGCCAAATTGTGGCCGATGGAACAGAAGAACGCGGCCTCCGGGTAGGCTTTCGGCCGTGTATAGCTGGCCGTGGATCAGGAAACCGGTCATCGGCACATGCTCGCTCGGCAGGAGATCAAGGTTTTGAAGCATGTCGATCACGATAGGCGATGCCTCTTGGGGGCCATGCCTCCAGTCGTCGCCGAACAGCTCTCCGAGTTCAGGCAGCTGCGGGAGTTGCTGATGACCCGCAGCAATTGGCGCAGATGGCATCGAAGGGTTCTGCGCCACCCCCATATGAGCGCTCTCGCGCAATCCGAATGACGCGGGCGGATCAAATCCTGGTGCAAGAGTGCCGGGGTTAGCTGAAGCAGCCGCTGGCCTCGTAGGTGAGGCGTCACCTGGCAAAGTGAGGCGAGGATGATAAATGAGCTGGACGTCGTTAGGTCCTTCCGGTCCCAACACGGCGGTGTAGCGTTCACCGCCAATCTCGTAGTTCATGATCCGCTGTTCCGCATCAGGCAAGAAGTCCCACTTACCCAGCGTCGAAAGCAGCACGTCAGGAGCCGCCTGGGTACGATGGGAAAACTCCGTGGGAACTGCGAACGACACGTCAAATGTATCGCCCGCAGGGGGAGAGCGAAGGTGGATAAGCTGAATGTCATTCGGTCCTTCCGGGCCTAACACGGCCGTATAGCGTTCGCCGCGAATGTCGTAGCTCTTCACCCGCTGTGCTGCATCCGGCAACAGACCCCACCGGCCCAGTTTCGAACGCATCATGTCCGGCGCGGGCTGGGTGCCGTGGGAGAAGTCCTCGGGAACTGTCAAAGAAGCATCGAAGCTATCGGTGGCAGTGGGAGGGGCCTGCTCAAGCACGGCCGGGACCGCGCCGGCTTCGCCCGTCATCCGTCGAGAATTTTCAGGTGGCGCGGGATTCTGCGGCTGAGGGCTGGGATGCCAAATTGCGGCATCGAAAAGCTCTTCTTGAGCGAAACTTTGGACGGGCGAGAGAGCGGATGAACGCATTTCCTGCCAAAGAACTGGAGCTTCGAAGTTGTGAGCTGGAAGGTTGCCCTCCGCCGCGTCGAAAAGCACATCCTGGGCCACACTTTGTGTCGGAGAATGAGCGGCTAACACCGCCCCTTGCCACTGCGGAGCATCGAAACCGTCAACCGGCAATGCCCAATCCCGGTCCGCAGCGGTGTACAATGGCTGCTCATCGAAAACCCGTGCTAGCGAACCGGCGGCCGGCTGAATTATTGGATCGCGTGAGTTGTCTCCTTCTTCAAGAGAATTGATGTGTCCGATGATCTTACGATATTCACGTAGCCTATTCAGGGCGAAGATGACTTTCTTGTCATTTGGAAACAAAGTGTTGGCATGGCCGAGCAGTGCATCATCACTGAGCTTAGCAATGGACAACGGTCGGAGCGCTGCCGCGAGCTTCCGAAGAGAGCTCGAATAATTTCCGATAGTTTTCGCGTCCATTTCTCGACCAAACCCTGCACCCGCCGCCTCCCTGATCAGGCGGTCATCTTCCTTGGAAGGGCGGTAGTGTGTTGGGGCGGGCCGAGGGGCCGCATTGGGCTCGCGGTATGTTTCGACCATTAGCAATGCTGGCGCGATGATTTTGTCGTTTGGCAGCAGCTTCTTGGCGTAACCCAGCAACGTGTCGTTATCGAGGTCAGCCATCGATTTGCCCGACTGCTTCAGCGCTTCGGCCAATTTGCGAAGTCGACGATCATAAATACTGACGCTGGTAGGACCCGGCGGTGGCCCGCGCTCGAGCGCGGCGCCGGACGCTGCGCGGATGAGGCGGTCGTCTTCCGTGGTGACATCATAAAGGTCCCTATGGGGATATATCGGGCCGACCTGTCGCGCCTCTCCCACATGCTGCTCAAACTCCGCTTGCTGCTGTTGCGGCTGTTGCACGGTGGATGCAGCGAAATTTTTGTCGGCTAGGTTGATATCGGTGAGTCGGTCCATGATCCCGTCCGTTGACATCGCTCTCTAGTTCCATCGCTACGAACGTTAGCTTTCCAAAACCTGACATGACCCGAGAAACGAACTAGGGCGGGGCTAGTGTGCCTTCTTCGAGCGCGCTGCATCCTTCGATCGGCGAATTTGTCCGGGGGCATAAGAGCATCGGACAATGCATCCTGCGGTCGTGGTTATCTCCAATATCCGGCCGGCCAGGATTGTCTGCGCGTAAGTCTTGTAACACCATTGAGTATGCCGTCATTCTGTCTGCTCCTTTCAGATGCCGGAGCAGGTAATTGCTAGAGAGGGAGTTCGGTGCGCCGCGGATTGCCTTGCTGCTCGGGGGATTGCAAAATCCAGCATCGGCTATTTGCCAAAATGCGCTAGACGAAGCTCGTACCTCATCGCCAACAATGCACGAGTTCGACAATCCGCTACCGAAGGGGGAGTCTGCCCTGTCGGCTCGCTTTCTACACGTTGATCGCCGCTTGGCGCCATGGCCGCCACAAGCATTCTCGTTACGTCTCGACACGCGCCAGATGCCGGGCTCGATGGCTCTTGCCAAGTTGCTCTGTTGAAGAGGCGAGGTTCGGCTTGCGCCAAGCATTCGATCCTGGGACCGCATCAGCAATCCGTTTCAGGCGGCTCGGGGGGACGATCGCGGACATTTGGGTGCCCGCGGCTACATGCGTCGTGCCCAGCGGTGCTCGTTTGCAGGCGCAGACCAATCCACTGACCGTATTGCGAGGCAGGTCACGCTTTCGGGTTTTCATCGGTGTATCGCTGGCGCCGCGGCGCCCGGCAAATATCACTACCGCTTCCGTTCCTGACTATGAAGTCTCGTCACCACCTCCTCGAAGTTGGCACTTCTTGACGTGCACGCAGAGATCCGGGCAACTGCTCCGTGCTGCGACCTACATAGTCGCGTCGCAAATGCTGGCCGAGCCCTTTTCCAATCAGCCAGGCTTTGTCTTACAACGAGCATCGCGAATTTCGAGTGTTTCATCGCATTATTAGATAGTTTCCGAGCGCAAGCTTGCCGGCTGCGTTTATTTGCCAAAGTCGGCAGCTAAGTTGCTGACCAACGTTGTCGCGCCGAATGTCTGATGTGTTCTCCAACGCATCAATGTCGCTCGGTTTTCTAGCCCGTCCTGCAAATTGAAGCCGGTGCGATCGTAGGCATCGGTTGTCATCCGTGAGCCCGATCTCCAGCCTCCTGAACGAAGAGGATAGAGACATCGCGAGAGAAGAGGATGCCAATTGAGGAGAGTAGATTGGAATACTCAACTATTGCGTTTGGCTGCTTTCAACCTCTACACATCCTTTCGTGACGCGCGCTCGCGTCGGCGGCGGAGTCAAGGCGTTTGTGATCGCGAAGAGGCGTCCAAAACGCCTTCCAGAGAAAGTGGCGGGGCATCTTGATGATCTGTGCAGAGCCAATATGAACGCACCCGTTTTGAAACAGCTCAGCGTTGGATTCGAGTTGGACGCACCTGGGCGCCATTGGGCATGCGTCGTGGTCGAAGGTCTTCTGCGTCTCGACCGCTGCGAGAAAGTGCCAAGAGATAGCCAGGGCGTCTTTGGTGATATCCCTCTCACACCAATGAGTGGCTTGTTGTTAGCCCCCTCGACATGGCTGTTCGCGGGCATTCAGGGCGGACCTTCGAGAAAGGGCAGGGTGGTCGCCGAGACCGCTGGCGAAGGTCGGATTGTCACGACGTATCGAGCGGCTAAGAGGCCGCTGCATTCGGGGGTGTGATGTCTTCGGTCAACCCTATGCTCCATATCGGCTTAAATCTTCATGGCACTGGCGGTCACTCCGCCGCGTGGCGCTGGCCGGGTACGAATCCAAGCGCGTTTTTTGATATCGAGCACTACGTCCGGGCTGCGAAGCTTGCGGAGCACGGCCTGCTGGATGCCGTATTCCTCGCCGATACCCCCGCGATAAATTCCGACATCACGCGCCAGCCGCCGCTTAATGGGCTCGAGCCTACACTGGCTCTCACTGTGATCGCCCGCGAGACGGAGCGGATCGGACTGATCGCCACCGCGTCGACAACCTACAATGAGCCATACAATCTGGCCCGGCGTTTCCAATCGCTCGATGTCATCAGCGGTGGCCGCGTCGCCTGGAACGCAGTCACGACGTCGAGCCCGGCGACGGTAGCGAACTTTGGCGGTCATCAGCTCGGACGCGCAGAGCGCTACAAACGCGCCGAGGACTTCGTTGAAACCGTCCGTGCTCTCTGGCTGAGCTGGGACGGAGAGATCATTATCGCCGATCAGGCTGCGGGACTTTACGCAGATCAGAGCCAATTCCGGCTACTCGATCCTGATACGAATAGTTTTGGTATCCGAGGTCCACTTACGCATCCCGCTTCGCCTCAAGGTCATCCAGTCATCGTTCAAGCGGGCGGTTCGGATCCCGGATTACGGCTTGGTGCCCGCAGTGCAGATGTCGTGTTTGCGGCAGCCGGGGACTTGACAACGGCGCTGCAGGAGGCCGAGCGCCTACGTGCTCTCTCTCGGCAATTCGGCCGCCCTGCGGCTCCGCTCATCCTCCCAGGTCTCGTCACCTGCATCGGCGGAACCGAAGAGGAGGCGGCTCGTCGCAAAGAGCAACTTGACGAGTTGCTCGATCTGGAGCGCGCCATCGCCGCTCTTGCACGAAGCATGGGCGTGGCGGTCGAGAAGCTCAGTCTCGATGAGCCCATTCCCGAGGAGATTTTGCCCGATGCAGATAACGTTCCGTTTTCTGTCGGTCACCATCGCACGATCGAAACTCTGGCGCGTCAAGGCCGGACGGTTCGCGAGATCATCAGCAGCGTTCAAGCTTTTGGCCACCGCTTGCTCGTCGGCGCGCCCGAGCAGATCGCTGATTCGATTGAGGCCTGGTTCCGCGCTGGCGCGGTCGATGGTTTCAACATCATTCCGGACGTGCTGGCCGACGGCACTGCGGCCTTTGTCGATCATGTCGTGCCCCTCCTCCAGAAGCGCGGTCTGTTTCGCACAGAATATCGGGGAGAGACATTGCGCGAGCATTTGGGGATTCCCCTCCACATCGAACCGGCAAGCACGGCGAGTACGTCAGCGGTCTGACGCTGCATTCATTGCCCTGGAGCTTGGACATGTCTGTATCGAATTCGCAATCATCGAGGCGTTTCACCCGCCAGTCGAACCATCGCGGAAGAAAAGTGGTGGCTAGCCTGTTCGTGCTCCAAAGCCTGTCACAGTTCGCGCCCAGCGGCCATGCCCAAGAGGCGTCGGCCGGCAACGTCAAGCGAGGAGGCGTTATTCGTTACGGGCATTTTCAAGAGCCGGCGTGCCTGTTCGGAGGATGGGTGCAGCAATGGTATCTGCAACGCCAGTACAGCGATAGTCTGGTTGCCCGCAGCGAGAATGGCAAGATTGTGCCATGGCTGGCCGAGTCATGGACAATCTCGGATGACAAAAAGGTATACACATTCGAGATAAAGCCGAATGTGAAGTTCACGGATGGGACTGCTCTCGATGCGCAGGCCATCGCTGACAATATCAACGGATGGCTCAGCAACGACCCCGATCTTCGTAATCCGACTGCCGCTCCTTATCTTAGCGATAGCTTCGAATCGGCAAGGGCAATCGCTCCTCTGAGGTTGCAGGTAACCTTGAAGGTGCCATTCCAACCCTTGCTGAACGTGTTCGCCCAATCCTCACAAGGCATTCTCTCGCCATCCGCGCTCAAACGTGGACTTGCGGTCAATTGCGAGAACCCTGTCGGCTCAGGTCCATTCATTGTCGACAAGTGGCGCCATGGGCGGGAAGTCACCTTCCGCCGCAATCCCGACTACAATTCGGCGCCGGCCACCGCGAAACATCAAGGACCGGCTTACGTTGACGGGATCAGCTGGAAGTTTCTGCCGGATCAGACTGTCCGATACGGCTCGTTGATCACGGGGGAGACCGATGCCATATACGATATCCCGGCTATCGCATGGAAGGACGCCAATTCCCGCTTTCCAGTATTGCGGCACCTTACCGGCGGCACCCCTCTGCGCCTGGCGTTGTATACGGCCCGGCCCCCATTTGACGACGTGCTCGTCCGCAAGGCCTTTGCCTATTCTACTGACCGAAAGGCCGCGGTCGACACATCCTTCCTTGGCTCTTTGCCATTTGAAGGCAACGGTGCGCTAAGTCAAAGCTCGCCGGAATACCTGCGTGAGCTCGGGCACTCCTATGCGTACGATATTCGGAAAGCCAATCAGCTGCTTGATCAGGCGGGTTGGACTGAGCGTAATCCCAACGGCGTTCGTGTCAAGAACGGCAATCCGCTCATCGTGCGCATTTCCTATTCGAACGCTTTTCTGAAGCCAGATGGCGAGCAAGCCTTGCAAGCTATCCAGCAGCAGGCAAGGGCGGCCGGTTTTGACGTACGTCTTCAACCCACCAATCCGGCTGATTTCTTCGCCGGAAAAAACCTCGGACCCGACGATTATGAGGTCGTTCTCCTCTATTGGGTTGCCCCCGGCGCGGAGATATTCCGGATCTCGTGGAAGCCCGATCAGAATGGTGAGTCCAATCGCTTCAATCCCTCACGCTACCAGGATCTGACGCTTTGGGACGTCATTCAAAAAGCGGAGCAGGATTTCAATGGAGCTGAACGTACCGCCCTTTATCAGCAGGCGGAACGGAAGATCGTGGATGACGCTCCTGTGATTGGCCTCACGGTGCTGGACGTAACTTTGGCGACCAAGCCGAACTTGAAAGACGTTTGGCTGGACCGCGGGTCAGTTGGCGAACCTGTCTTCTATGACGCTCATTTTGACGACAAGAAATGACGCCGTGAAGACAATAGCCAATCATCCCATTATTTGGTTCGCGCGCCGGATATTGTCCGGCGTGGCCGTGGTGTGGGCTGCCGCAACGTTTGCGTTCGCAATTCAGTGTGTGCTGCCTGGCGATCGCGCCCAGATCATCATCAATGTGACGAGTGGCAACGTCGGCCCGGCGTCGTCCGCAGAGCTTGCAGCGATCAATGCGAAATACGGCTTTGATCAACCGCTCGCGGTTCAATACGGCAAGTACATATTGCGAATCCTGCATGGAGACCTTGGCGAATCGTACCAGCAGCATCGGCCTGTCGCAGGGATCATCGCGGAACAGATTGGCCCCACGATTATTCTGGCGATCGCCGCGCTGCTGATCGCATGGATTATCGCAATCCTGACAACCTTGTTCATCGCCGGCAGAGACAACATATGGTCGAAGCTGCTCAATGACACGCAAGTCTTTTTGGCAACCGTACCGCCTTACTGGCTAGCCACAATTCTGCTGGTTGTCTTTGCGGTAAAGCTGCGCATTTTTCCGGTCATCGGTGGAAATTCGCCGATCGGGCTCGTTCTGCCGACACTTGCGTTGGCTCTTGAACTGTCGGGCTTTTTCGGACAAGTCGTTCAGAACGAGTTCACGCGCGTGCTTGAGCAGCCGTTCGTTACGTCCGCGCGCGCCCGCGGTATGAGCGATTTCGGCGTCAGGCTTCGCCATGTCCTCCGCCACGCCGCATTGCCCGGCATTACTTTATCAGGTTGGGCGCTCGGCAAACTTCTTTCGGGCGCGATTTTGATCGAGGTGGTTTTCGCTCGTCAAGGCCTAGGTGGAGTCCTTGTCGCTGCAACGTCCTCGCGAGATGTTCCGATTGTCTCGGGAGCTGTTTTGATCTCTGCGGGCCTATTCGTTGTTGCCAGCGTGATTGTCGATCTGACTTACCGGGTGGTCGATCCGAGGATCAAGTTGACATGAGCATGTTCGCCGAAGTCACCATGTCTCGGCCGCTCAAAGAAGTCCTGGCAATCGTCCGCCATGTTCCCTTCCGAGTTGCCGTCTGTCTCATCATCATTGGCCTCTTTGCCCTCGCGGCTATGGCGCCAAAGGTGCTGCAGACGCACGATCCGCTCGCTATTGATTTGAGATCGTCATTGCAGTCTCCGTCGATCGAGCATTGGTTGGGAACTGATCAATTGGGTCGAGATCTTTACTCTCGAGTAGTCGAGGGAGCAGGCCAATCCCTGGCCATCGGACTTGGCGCGACGGCGCTGAGCATGTCCATTGCGATCGTTTTCGGCGCCGCCGCCGCACTTTCTGGTGGCGTATTCGACAGCATCCTCAGCCGGATTGTCGACGTGCTCTTCGCAATTCCCACGCTCTTGCTCGCCCTTGTATTCGTGACCGTTTTTGGGCCGTCGGTATTGACTGAAGTCATAGCTGTCGGAATCGGCACAGCGCCAGGCTATGCGCGCATGATCAGGGGCCAGATGCTTTCCATCAAAGGGACAGGATATGTGGAGGCCGCCAAGGTGCTGGGCCATCCATTTTCCCGTATCGTCTGGAGGCATATTCTTCCCAACGCCATGAACCCGCTGACAGCAATGATGACGATCGGCGTGGGTCAGGCGATTATCTGGGCCTCCGGTCTTGCCTTTCTAGGTCTTGGCGTCGCTCCCCCGGCCCCTGAATGGGGCGCGCTGCTCAATGCCGGGCGCAATTATGTGATCTACGCCTGGTGGCTGGAGATCATACCCGGTCTGGCAGTGTCGGCGTTTGCCCTCAGCGTCACCATCGTCGGGCGCCATCTACAGGACCGTCTGGAAGGAAAAAGGTGAATGTTGCAGGTTCGTCCCAAGCCTGTCTCGCAGCAGGCAGACCTCCTCACGGTCGATTCGCTGCGTGTTTCGTTCGGGCGCGACATCGCCGAGAAAGCGGTTGTGCGCAGCATGTCCTTCTCCCTCCGACCGGGACGGTGCCTTGCGATCGTCGGTGAATCCGGCTCAGGCAAGAGCGTGACTGCGCGGGCTCTCATAGGCCTCGCTGGTCGCCACGCCGATGTCCATGCACGCCAGCTGAGCTTCGACGGGACGGACCTGATCGGCCTTAACGATCGTGCCTGGCGGCGCATCCGCGGCAACGAGATTGGCTTTGTATTACAGGATGCACTCGTCTCGCTTGACCCGCTTCGCCGGATCGGCAAAGAGATTGGTGAAGGCTTGCTCCTCCATGGTGCGGTGTCATCACGCGAGGAGCTCGCACAGCGCGTCATTGCTCTCCTTAAGCTCGTCGGCGTCCCTGAGCCCGAGATCAAGGCCGAGCAGCTGCCGCATCAATTATCCGGCGGCCAGCGTCAACGGGCTCTCATCGCTGCAGCACTTGCGCTCGATCCACGCATCCTTATTGCCGACGAGCCGACTACCGCTCTCGACGTGACGGCGCAAGCTCATGTGCTGGCACTGCTCGAGGAGACCAAAACGAGGGGCAAGGCTCTGATCCTGATCAGTCACGATCTGGCAGTGGTCTCCCGCGTGGCGGATGAAATCCTCGTCATGCGAGGAGGCGAGGTCGTCGAACGCGGCACCGCCGCCCAGATATTCAAAGATCCGCGACACCCCTATACTCGTCAGCTGCTGGACGCCGTGCCATCAGGCCGGCCGCGCGGCTCGTGCCTCTCACCATCGACTATTGTGCGTTCGCCTCACCGGCAAACGCAGCCACCCGTGCAATCGCTGCCGAAATCTCGTCCCATCCTGCTCGAAGCGACAAGTCTGGTGAAGCGCTTCAATGGCCCGGATGGCACTTTACGGGCTGCTGTGGACGGCGTCTCCTTCGAACTGCGATCCGGCGAGACTTTGGGCATCGTGGGTGAGTCCGGATCAGGAAAGTCAACGATGGCGCGCATGGTCCTGGCGCTCGACGAGCCTGACGAGGGAGCGGTTCAGTTTGCAGGCCGGCCTTGGACCACGCTCGCCGAACGCGAACGCCGAGCTCGGCGGCGGTCGATATCGATCATTTACCAGGATCCTCTTGGCTCGTTTGATCCACGTTGGACGGTCGGACGCATCATATCCGACAGCCTTTCGAGCGAGGTTGAGACACGGCGCAAGCGGCAGGAGCGCGTTATCGAGCTGCTCGATATGGTCGGGCTATCCCAGGCCTTGCTGGACCGACGACCGCTCGAGCTCTCGGGCGGTCAGCGCCAGCGCGTTGCTATCGCCCGCGCGATCGCACCAGATCCTGCCGTAATCGTCTGCGATGAACCGGTTTCGGCGCTCGACGTCTCGATCCAGGCCCAGGTCTTGGACCTGCTCAGCTATCTGAAGGACCACCTCGGCGTAAGTTATCTCTTCATCTCGCATGATCTCAGTGTTGTTCGTCATATCAGCGATCGCGTCATAGTTATGCGCCGGGGGAGAATCGTCGATAGTGGCGCCACTGAAGAGATATTTCGTAATCCACAGTCTGAATATACCAAGAGCCTTATCGCCGCCATGCCGCGTCTTGTGCGCGACGAACAGATAGGTCATTCAGCTACGATCCTCGAAGAAGGCATCGCATGAATGCCTTCGAATTCGACTTCCTTTATCATAAGATTGTCTATCTCCGATCGCGGGGGCATTGGCCTTTGCGCGCCGATTTGGTCACGATTGCGCGCTCGCTCATCGCTCGGCCATAGCAGTCTGTGGATCACGGGTCCCCACTAGGTGGACCGGCCGGCACGCGGAGCAGGGCTAGCCGAGTTCGAACACTCGCTAACCGTGAGGTCGGCGATCCGCACGTGTCGAATTGCAAGTCATCGATTGCGTCCCCGCAAGCACTCGCGGCTCTCGTTCTCCTGCAAACGAGCTCGGAATTTTCGCTTTCACGATAGCCTTCGCGATCATGGTGCGGTCCCTGACAAAGAGACCGTGTTTGTCAGGTTCAAAACATTCGGCGTCAATTTCGATTTCATGACGCCTATTCTGCCCTTAATTGCGACTGATGCAGCTGGCACGGTCATTGCTATCGAAATGAGGTAACGCCGAGTAATTGCTGAGTGCGGCGCTAGAAGAACGACCACTTTTCCGCCCGCAAGCCGTGGGTCCATTCTGAAAAAGAAGCAAGGCCTCGAAATTTTCGCGTTCGGTTTGATGGAGAGCGATGTGGATTTGCCTAAAAGAGCCGACGAGACAAATCG
>Ga0209489_108345_pt1 | contig 14239 bp, 5 predicted proteins | sample SiratrowhiteBW_FD_187527 | JGI IMG/M metagenome (GOLD analysis project Ga0209489, IMG submission 187527) | Root nodule microbial communities of legume samples collected from California, USA - Siratro white BW (SPAdes) (version 2) | ecosystem: Host-associated > Plants > Roots > Nodule | place: USA... | reverse complement strand
ATAATCAATATATATATATATATATATATATATATATATATATATATAACATCGTTTTTTAAAGTACTAATATTTATAATAATATATAATTAATGAAAATATAAATATATTTGTAAATATAAATATATCAAAAACCTGATGTTATGCTCTTAGGTAACAAAAATTAATAATAAAAATTTTATTTTATCCTTATCAACATATATGATAGTGGTGACATACTAATTGGCAAAAGGATTCACAGCCACATCTCATTGTAAAAAAAAACATTTTCCTTTACGGAGAGAATGATACTTTGGACAGTGAAAGAGGAAGGCTTGGGGAAAATGAATTGAAGTCCCATTCACACTTCTTAACTTTCTCTTTAGCAATGCGTAAGCAAAATCGTCACTCATAACAACAACCACCAACAACTGCTTTTTATAATAACATAATAAAATATTATATTATAATTAAACAATAATTTATTTTAAGTATCCAGTGGATGTATAACTCTGTTCGCTGTATCAAAAGATCAACGCCCTCCATGTTTTCTTCTTAACGTGCGATATTTCCCTATTTTTAAAGTTTGACCTAAAACACTCATTTGCTTGCGTAAGCAAAATCGTCAGCTTTTATCTTTCTTTTAACGTGCGATTTTTCTCGATTTGCTTCTGGAAATTTTACTGTTGCAACTCAAATTATAAACGTTTCAATTCACCGTTATACGCGGACAGGGAAGATGGATTTGTGAGAAAAAGATATCAGGACCAGCAATTAACTAAAAAGGTAAGATGAAAGTTAGTTGTAAAATTATCATTAACATTTTCATTTTCATGAAAGTTAGTGTGACATATTATCTAACATAACATAATGATAATCGAATAATAAATTGTATTACGTTTAACGTAATATAATTTATATTATAATATAATAAAGACACATAATAATAATAATAATAATAATAATAATAATAATAATAATAATAATAACAATAATAATAATAATATATAGATAATGTTTAATTAAAATTAATTTGTAATAAGAAGAATAATTTAGATATTTTGTAAATATATAATTTTATATATTTTTTTAAAGTTATATGATCAAACTCAAACTTATTACTTCTAAAAGTGAATAGACCTTATTAAAAAAGTATTGAATAAAATAATAAAAAATAATACCTCCTCAATTTAAAATATGAACGGACAAAACTTTTATTAATATTATAGTCACGCATAATAAATTATGGATGTTTTAAGTTATAGTTTTTCAAGATTGTCTATAATATATTAACGTACAACCTGAAAAAAAAAAAAAGTGGACTAAACGTATAAATTAAAATTAATATATTTATATTTTTTCTTGATTTGATATACTTGCCAAAAAATGTTATTAAATTTTTAGTGCCGTGATTAACATTAATTTTATGTTGTTTTTAAAGTTTGAGTGTCCGATGTCCAATCGTCACTGATTCAATAACATAGACTTTTATATTTTTATCTAGATTTTTGGCCTATGCTAAAACTGTATTTTTTGTAGTGAGGAGTTTTAGTTATAACACCCTACCAAAGTAATCATGTCAACAAAAATTATAATAAACTTTGTCAAATTCTAATAAATGAAAAATACTTTTCTCATAGGAAAACTTAAAATAAATATGATAACATCTTAAAAAAAATACATACATAAGATCCAATTGATTTTGAAATTATAAATAAAAAACTTAATAGTTTAAGAACTATTCCAACAAGGGAAACATTCCACATGCACTCAAATTACTCAACATACTTTTTTTCTGCAAAGGTCAATTATTTCTAGAAAAGGAAAAGTCATGAAATCAAATGATAAAACCAATTGAAATAAATTGATAAATCAATAACATAAGCCTATATTATTCTAATGAAAGAACTGAAATACACTAACCTGTTTTTTTTTTTTCCAATGGAAATGCCAAAACCGTTGAAGTAGAAAAATTAACAAAGATGATGAAAGTACCTACAAATTTTGAAATGTCCTAATATTGAGAAACTGAGAAACAAGTGAGGGAAAGAGATCAGTGACACAAGGAGAGACAAGAGAGACTAAAATGAGATTTTGGAAGAGACAGAGATTATGAGCGAAGAAAGACTGAGTGATGAGATACAATGGTAGAGCGGCGATTCTGAGAGACTTTAGGAGAGATAAGAGACACGAGAATGAAAGCGACAAAAACTTTTGAGAATGAGAGATAAGAAGTAACAAGAGAGTGAAACTGAGAAATTGAGAGCAATGAGATATTAGAGTAGAACAAAGATTAGGAGAGAGACAAGAAATGAGAGTGAGAGGAGATTTTGAAAGTGAAAGTGTGAGTGAGAAATAAGAAATGAGACCAGAAAATGCAATTGAGAGGAGAATTATATTAGAAACGAGGAATAATACATTTAAAATATTTTTTATTTATTTTAATTATATGAGAGTGTGTGGAATATAAATACATTAATTTTAACTTTTACTTTTAGTTTATACTTTTGTGTGGATTGATTATTGATAGATTATAGATAATCTTTAAAAATTGTGACTTAAAGCATAGAGAATTTATTATGCATGAATAAGATACATTAATAAAAGTTTTAACTGTTGAAGAGATATTATATTTTTATTATTTTATTCAATACATTTTTAGTACGGTTTATTATTTTTAAAAGTAACAAGTATGCGAGTGATTTCATTAAAAAATAAATTTAACAAAATTTATAAAATTATATATTTATAAAATATCTAAATTATTATTATTATAACTTAATTTTAATTAAACATAATCTATATTTTATTATTATTATTTATTTTATGACCGTAATTATCTTATTATTACTGTGATTTTAAAACGAGTTATTTATTATTATTATTATTATGTTATTATCTTTATTGTATTATATTATATAATTAATTAAAACTGTAATCTATTATTCAATTATCGATTATGTATATGTTATGTTATATAATATGTCACATATTGGACATAAAATTAAAGTAGAAAAGAAAATAAAAATAAATTTACAATTAATTTTCATCTTACATTTTTATATAATTTTTTTTTCTGCCTAAAACAGTAAATTGAAATGCATAGAACCTGCGCTACAACAATAAAATTGCAGAAGCAAAGCCAGTATACAGATCGAGAAAAGTCGCACGCTAAAATAAAGATAAAAGGTGACAATTTTGCTTTCAGCTTAAGGAAATCTGTGTTTCAGATTCAGATATTCTAGTCAAACTTTTAAAATAGAGAAATATAACTAAAGTTTAGAAGAAAGATAAAAGGTGACGATTTCGCTTACGCATGATGTATATGTCCCTCTGGTCAAACCCAAAAAACCTAAACAGAAAGGTACGAAAAGTTGTAAAAAACACGCCTTCCTCTTCGACTGTACAAGGTATCATTCTCTATATATACACAATTCTACCTTCGAGACAACACATCCGACAAATTCAACTCAAGATCTATCTACAAACTAAAAAGTTATTACCAAATTCCGATTTCGCACTCACAACACATTGGAAAATGATTGAGATTCTCCTGAATCTGCAGCTTTTAGCTCCTTTCTTCCTCTTCCTCTTCCTTATCCTTCCCCTCCTCTTCTTCTTCTCCTCCTCATCTTTCAAGAACAAAGACCCTGTTCAACCAAAAGATATCGTCACTATCCCCAAATCATACCCACTCATTGGGTCCTACTTAGCCCTCAAACGCATCGGCAACCGCCGTATCCAGTGGCTATCCGATATAGTCCAGATCTCACCCGCCGCCACGTTCACCCTGCGCCGCCCACTGGGCCGCATCCAAGTCATCACTGGCAACCCTGCCACCGTGGAGCACATTCTCAAGACCCGCTTCTCCAACTACCAAAAGGGCTATTCCTTCATCAACCCGCTCTCTGATTTCCTCGGCACGGGAATCTTCAACGCCGACGGCAACACTTGGAAGTTCCAAAGACAAGTCGCCAGCCACGAATTCAACACAAAGTCTCTCCGAAAATTCGTTGAACAGGTGGTCGATGCCGAACTCTCCGACCGCCTCCTCCCCATCATGGCTTTGGCCGCACAACAAGACCGGACCCTCGATTTCCAAGACATACTCCAACGCTTCGCGTTCGATAACATCTGCAAAATCGCCTTTGGCTACGACGCGGAGTACCTGACACCGTCGGTTGAAAGGAGCAAGTTCGCGGTGGCGTACGAAGAAGCGACAGAGATAAGCAGCAAACGGTTCCGCGAAATGTTTCCGTTAGTGTGGAAAGTGAAGAGGGCGCTTAACATAGGTTCGGAAAAGCGATTGCGAATGGCAGTGAGGGAAGTGCACGAGTTCGCAAAGAACATAGTGAGAGAAAAGAAGAGGGAGCTGAAGGAGAAGGAAACCCTTGAATCGGTGGACATGCTTTCGCGGTTCTTGACTTCGGGTCACTCTGACGAAGACTTTGTGACAGACATAGTCATAAGCTTCATATTGGCAGGGAAGGATACGACGTCAGCAGCGCTGACATGGTTTTTCTGGCTGCTATCGAAGAACCGGCGAGTGGAGAAGGAGATTGTGAAGGAGATAATGGACAAATCGGAGGCTCCGGTGTATGATGAAGTGAAGCATATGGTTTACACGCATGCAGCGTTGTGCGAGAGCATGAGGCTGTACCCGCCCGTGCCGATGGACAGCAAAGAAGCAGTGGACGACGACGTTTTGCCGGATGGGACGGTGGTGAAGAAGGGGATGCTGGTGACGTATCACGTGTACGCCATGGGGAGGTTGGAGAGTATTTGGGGTGAGGATTGGGCGGAGTTTAAGCCAGAGAGGTGGTTGGAGAAGGTGGAATCCGGAAAGTGGAAGTTTGTGGGAAAAGATTCTTTCACTTATCCTGTGTTTCAAGCTGGCCCCAGAATGTGTTTGGGGAAGGATATGGCTTTTATGCAGATGCAGAGTATGGTGGCTGGGATTCTGCGGCGGTTCACGGTTGTTCCAACGGTGGCTGAAGGGGTGGAGCCCAACTTCATTTCCTTCCTCTCCTCCCAGATGGAAGGTGGTTTTCCTGTGAAGATCATTGAGAGGGAAACCTCAAATTAATACCCTACTTCTTGCATTCAGACTACCTCATTCATTCACTCTGTTTTACTAGTACCATGTTTGGGATTTGAGTTTTTGCATTTTACTTGTTTGTATTTTTTTATAATATAAATATTAATGATGATTATTATTGGAGAAACACGAGTAGAAGAAGACAGAGATGGTTTAGTATCTGTGGAACAGAGTGGAGATAAAAATATAGTGTAGTATATGGTTGAGTGGGAGGAGTAGCTTGGGGACATTTGTCTCTAGAGGATGTGGATGTGAATCTGTAAAGGAAACACCCGTTGGGGCCACCTCTTCACCAGGTTTCGTAGAAAGGGATTCAGAACTATTTTTTAAGAAGCTTCTCTATCAATACATAGCAAGAAAATAAAATTTAAATGAAAAGTAATAGAATGGATAAAAGTATAAAACATTTTAAAAATCCTTCTCCTCTTACCTCTTCCTAAACACTTCAAACATCATTTAATTTACAATAGTCGAAAAGATGAAAGCTATCCAAATCAATATATACTAATTTTCTTCTTCCAACTTGTGTGGCGAGGATTCGGTCATATCTCCACGTGTGGCTTTTAAGGTTGAAAGCGTGATGAGCAATTGCTTATGACGTTTCTGGTTTCATTTAATCTTTGTTGACTGTTTTTAAATAATTATTACTGATACAGGACAAAAACGCAAAGAAAGTAAAGTAACTTAGATAACAATTATAACTATATTACAAATACTTTGTTTACTATACGGTCGTCAAAAAGATACATTAATCAAATATTTGCATAAGTTTGGTTGATGAGAGGCAGATCAAGATGTTTATCTCGATCAAGGTAAAGGTACGAAGGTAACAACTTAACGGATTGTAACATAGATTAACCAAATATATAATAGATTGAGTCTATGCTGGATTGGATTCTTTAGATCTAAATGCTCAAGGCCTATCACAATATTTATAAATAAGAGTTTTATCAAGGTACTTCTAAATTATAATTTTTATCACCTACACTATTCAGACTTTAAATTGAAACAGGAGATTCATACCTTCTTAACGCCCCGCTCTCCTCTTCCTGGTAGGAGTTTGCACTTCTAAAGGAGAATGAAGAAGAATGGCCCCGTGAGTGAAACGCTGTGTTTCTTCTTGGGTCGAGAATGAAGGCCAAAATTTCAACTCCCCTCCTCTCTTTCCTTGAATTCTCCCAGATAAATAAGAACCAAGTGTCCTCTTGTGCCCACAGTGGAGAAAAAAAAAACAGAAAAGAAAATGCCTCCGAGTCTCTCTCTTGTGCCCTACAAAGGGAACCAAAGTGCCTTTTTCTTGCAGGGACAAAACCGTTTTTGCAGTCTCTTCAGGGCGGTGGAGCAGTGTTGTTGCTACTGCTATGATCCTGTCGGGTGTACTAAACTTTCGAAAATTGGAGAGAGAGGTAGCCGGCCCAAGTGGCCAGGATGGCACGATGTAGGGGCATATGTGGAAGCAAGAATCTGGCCCAAGAGGCCCAGGGTAGCACAAGTAAGACGCAGGGGTGCATTGAGAAAGTGTGCTGTAGAACTAGCTTATAAGCCCAATGGGTGCAAATGGAAGAAGGGAAGACGGGGGTACAAGGAATAAGTTCCATTCTTACTTTCTTTTCTCTCTTTTTTTTTTTAAATGAAATCAAAACAAAACCTATGTATATATATTTTTTAAAAAAGTGATAAATAAAATCAATGGAATAAAATAAAGATATATGTTTTTTGTATTTTTTTTTTAGATAAGGGAAAAATAAACAATAAAGTTAGCAAATTTTTTTTATTTTTCTTAATTGACAAAAAACACATTTTTATTTAAAAGATTGAAAATAAAATGACAAAAAAAACATTTTTTTTTAACAAAATTCAAGTTTGATTAAATAATTCTTTTTTTATTTTTCTTTGAAAATTAATTAAAAATATATTTTTTGAAATGGATTTATTTATCCGGACGAAATTGGGTGTTCACAGCCTCATACTTACATTTGTTAGTATACAAATTTCTTTATTAAGTTACAAACATAGTTACACACATAATTTCACGTTATAAGCCATTTGTAAGAATCATTGACAATATTTGCTCTTAACAAAAAATATTGTAGTTTTAGTGCAATGAGTGAATATCAAAGGTTTTAGGGTTTTCTGCTGGTCTATAGAATGAAACTTGGACTACAATTAAAATTAAAATATGAAATTATGATTTAAATTATTAGTTTAATACTTACGAATTTAATTCAAATTATAATTGTACTATCAAATATAGTTTGAAAGTTACAACTACGGATATTATGTCATGTTATATTTTCCTTTAACAACAAAGAATGATATAAATAAGAATACTTTAGGGGTGTTTCAACCTTATTACAAGAAGAAAATTTTTTAGAAAGTACACAAATGCATGAGAAAACACATAAAAGAGCAAGTGAAAATTTACAAAACACCCTCTATGTTAACTTTGGCGTATATTTTCTTTCGAAAATAAGGGCAATAGAAAATGAGAAAGCAGCTCCGAGGATGAGATGGTATGTAGTGAGAACTTGAATGCTTAAGACCTACTTAATTATTTAACCTCTCTCAGGGGCAGTCAATAGGGGTGTAAACACCATTCTGCAAAAGTTTTTTGGAACCCAAGCCCTCCAAATCTTGCCTAACTCCAAGCTTGCAATTGTGCCTGTAGAAAAATCTCTACCTCATTCACTTGACCACCCTTAAAGATGACCTTATTCCTATGCATCCAAATAGTCTTAGTAGGTGTTAACCACATCCCTCTTCACACATAGTTATCTTGTACACTCAATCCAATAAGATAAAAGTTGAGAAAGTAACTAGCTATATCGTTACTTGTCACCAAAAACAATCTTGTCCACTTATCACACTTGACCCATAGTCTTTGTGCAACTTCACATTATAACATAATATGTTGAATAAATTCAGCATCCTTGTTTTACAAAAGACATAGATTATTGTGAAATTTCAGGTAGTATAAAAGAATGAAGAAAATGATAGATTGAAAGAATTATGAAGAAAAGAAATAAAAAGTTTAAAATAGAAAAAAGTCTAAGAGAAAAGTCACTTAACATAGACCCAAAACCAAGTTTAAAAGGATATTTTTAGAGTTTTGGGAGGTATCAAGACCTAGAGGACGGAGGCAGACGACTAGAATCAAGATTCTCATCTTCTCTTGCAATCTTCCTTTTCATTGATTTGTAATGGCTAAATTCTTCATCTTTGGGGTTGAATGTAATCTTTTGAACTCATTCGTATTTTGGTGATTTTAAATATAATATTGAGTTTCTACTCCATTGGTATTTTCATCTTGCACTTAATGCTAGATTTTATGTGATCAATAGAGTCGTCTTGATTTTGATTCTTGAATTTAACTGAGAAGTACTTTTAAGTTTCTGACCTAGATGAAAATACAAAATACTCAATATATTTGAATATTAGGATAGGTTTCAGTGTATTGATTGCTATAACATCTGTTCTTAATGATGATGGGTAATTTATTAAATAGTAGATGGATCAGTGTTTATTATATGTGCATCAATAGTGAGTAGTTACTAATATTGTATTTTATTATCAAATAAAAAATGAGGAAGATAGATGAAGTTCAATCCCAGAGTCTTTCTAGATCTTGAACACTTCTTTTTATAATTGTTATTTATTCTTTAATTGTCTTTATTGTTTATCAATTCAAATTATAATCAAATCATCTTGAAACTTTTATTTGCTTAGTGAGCAGTGAATTTGAGATTTAATAGCAAGATTGTTCTCTATGGGATCGACATCCTTACTTTATAAATATATATTGCTTTTGACTCAGTAAACTTGTCGAAAAAGGTCATCCTTACTTTATAAATATATATTGTTTTTGACTCAGTAAACTTGCCGAAAAAGGTCAACACCAATCAAACACCTTAGCTGTTTCAGACACTTTAAGACTTCAAACATTGCTCAAACAACCATTTCTCCGTACTCCGTATATCTGGAATCACTTTCATGGCCCAATAATTAAATTGGACTGAGTAAGTCTCGGTCTTCTCATTCCCCCAACACCACCTATCAAATGAATCACTTCTCCAAACAACAGGATTGATGATTTCCAAAAATTATTTTTTGAAGTTTTTCTCCCAATCAATTATAAAATGAGAATACATATATAAGTTATATATATGCTAATATTTTGTCTTTAGAATTATATATTCACTTATAATTTATTTGAACTTTGTACATGATCAACAACAATCTGGATTTCAAGAAAAAAAATTACTAATACTTAGAAACATTGGACAATGTTTCTTTATATATGCAGCATGTGAATTTCTTGCATTGTTTCATGTTTATTTAAGTAAAGATTACAATATCTATGATGTTACACTATTATAGTTTAATTATATGTAAGCAAGTTGAATGAACAATTTTGGTATTTTAATTTATGAGTGGGATTATGACACAAAATAATGAAAAAAAAAAGATAAGTGATCAAGAAAGTTGACTTTTTATATCTTTCTATAAAATTAATCGTGAAAATCAGTTTTTTAAACTTGTCGTAATTATAATTAATCAAGAATATTAACTTTCTTAGATCAATTGTACATAATAAAAGTATTCTTTTTTAAATTAGTAATAGTGTTGCTCTAACTTAATAAGTCAATTTTAATTAATTTTAAAAGTATCTTAATGATCTTCTTTTTCATTTTGATGTCCAATTATAAAATAGAAGTTCATTTAAAAAAATATAAAAAATTGAATAATATTTTTTATTCGCACAAATCATTTAAATTTCTGTTTATTCTATTTTTTATCTGTAAAAAGAATAAATTAATATGAAATAAAAAATGTTTTAACTCTTATAACTATATATTTAATTAATTTTAATGTCTTAATGATCTTTTTATTATTATTTTCATGCCCAGTTATAAAATAAAAGTTCATTCAAAAAGAATATAGAAGGTTGAATACTATTTTTTTATTTCGATAAATTATTAAAAAATATTTTTTATTAATAAGAATAATTAATATGAAGTAGGAAAAAGTGTTTTAAGTCTTATAAAAAAATTACATATGTGTAGTCTAATGGACAGATAACCTAATAAACCATAACTAAATGGCATCTATAAAGGACCTATATAGTTCAAAAACTACAAATCTTCCCACAAGAATAATCATACATTTTATTCTATCTTTTATTATTTATGAATTGTTATTTATTATTTATTTAGACTTTACCTTTCATCACTTGTATTCTTTCTGTCTGAAAATCTAAATTGACCGTTACTGATTGAGTTTGTTAGTCTTAAAAACAAAGATAGCTACTCTGCACCTGGAGCTACTATATCTTGTCTAACAGTAAGGACATTGACTCTCAGTCAAGTATAATACAATAAGTCTAAAAGAAAATTTTATTTCTTAATTAAAACATTATCATATCCTTATAATATATATTCTTTTTAAATTGACTTATTTTTATCAAACTTTTGTACTTTTAAGAGTTAAAAATAACTTAAATGAAAGAATATTTGGATTATCATCTTTGAAATAAGATCATAGGATATTTAAGAATACTTAGAAAGTACTTGCGGTAAGTTTTTAGTTGGCAACTTAAATACTTGTTTGCAATGTTGGAAACATGTAGGAAAATGAGGGACAACTCTCCCTCATAATTTTTTTATATTTTAAAAATAAAAAAATATTTTTTTCCCATAAAAATAAGTATTTGAATGATCAAAACTTTTTTTTATTCTTCTATAATAAAAAGGCAGATAATATTTTTAAAATATAAAAATACATATAGAAGAATTAAATGACTTAACAAATTCTTTTATAAACAAAGAAGGAATAAATATTTAAAGAGACTAAACAAAAGGATGTTCGAGTCTTTTATTGTGAAACCATATTTGAAAGGATATATAAGTATTTATCATAGTTTGTTGGTTTAAGGGTACCCATGTTAATGAAAAATTTATATTCTTAATAGTTTGCTAAAAAAGATTAAGACTATTAGCCTTCGGGACATATAACACATTTTGTAATAAAAGAGAGGGTTCTAGTCGAATGCTTTCTGATCTAACTATGCATTCATTGTTTTTATTGACAACAATAACAAATTACATTTTAGGCTCTATGAAATATGAGATAAAGAACATGGTAAGAGGATCATATGATTAATTATCCAAAATAATTATTTAAATCTTAATAAACAACACCAGAGTTTCCTTTTATGAGCAAAATATACAAACGGCAAGACTTATTAATTGATTCAACCATATTAGATAACATCACCACCTTAGAAGGAAAGTTTGGCCTACCAACCTACATGTGTTATTAATTGATTCATGTTAGATAAAATCACCAAGTTTGGCCCACCAACCTACATGTGTTATTGCTTACATATTGGTCTAGTCAAACTTAAGATGCGTATCCTACACTCTTAGTCATCCTCTAACCTTAATAACAATGACAATGTTGATTAGAATAGTCAATTTGATATATGGATGATCCACCAATATCAACACACTGGTAAAATAAGTCTTATTTTATTTACTTTCCAAAACATTAAACCCAAACCGAAAGGCCTCCACATCAAGCAAATTAGGATTAAAATAACATAAGTTTTAAAATATTTTAAATTACAAATTAATTTTTAAAAATTTTATATTAATTATAAATTAGTTTTTATCATTTTCAACTTAATTGCAAGGTTGATGTTCAATCTAACTTGTTCGGCTCGGCTCGAATTAATTTGATTTGGGCTTGGTTCGACCTGCCCAACATTGCATAACTTAGATCCAACCTAACTAGATCTTTGTTGACTTGGATTGAACCTGACATGTGCCTGACACAACTTGGCTTGATCTTAGTTTTGACCTTAGCTTGAGCCAACTCGATTTGACCATGACTCGATCCAACTCGGTGTGACCTTAGCTTGGATCGACTTAAGCTTAGCCCAACCTAACAAAGCTTGACTTGAGCTCAACTCTATCCCACTCATCCTAACCTATGATAGGCCCGACCGGCCTAACAGGGGCTTGCTCGTGCCAAACCAAAACTGACTTAGGCTCAACTAGAAATCCCATCTTAGCTTAGACCAAACCCAACCAAGTTCAACCTGATTTAGTTCCAACCTAAACTGAGGTGGATATGGCCCAATCCAACATGTTTGGGCCTAACTCAACCCAGTTTGACTTAGGCTCGACTCGACAACCTTGTATGCCTTGAGTCTAACTAAACCTAACCTGGGCCTAACCCGACTTTGTTTGACCTGAGTTTGGTCGAACTTGGCCTAAACTTGAACCTGTTTGACTAGGCCAACTTAACCCAACTTGAGCTTGGCTTGACACAACCTAATGTGGAGAGCTTCTTTCTACACCTCCATGATATCATCCTCAACTCCATACTATATATGAAAAGACAAATTTACCCCTAAAATTGAATTTAAAACCTAAAACTATCCTTCACCCCCTCTACCCTCAATTATGTGACCCAACACCACTCTTCCTTCACAATTATTAAGCATCATTCTTCCTTCTCTTTACATTTTTCGTTGCAACCTTCACGATGACAAGCTCAACAACGACGTTTCCAGCTATGGCAGAATCGACGACGCAGTGCAGAAGCACATGGGGTGGATGGCAATGTAGAAGCAGTAGAGGATCTCCAACTTGGGGTCTTTGCCTCCTTTTTATGTTGGTTTTAGCTGGGGAGTTGAGGAGTGTGGACCATAGGCATAACCAACATGAGTTGGGAGGGGATAACCTTGAAGGGAGTTGTAGAAGTCTGCATCCTATCAGTTTGCTGCATTGGAGTGGGAAAGGGAAGCCATGGTTGAGGTTGGACTCCAGAAGGCCTTGCTCTGTTTTTTATCTCTTAGCACCCCTATCCGGTTCACATTGCAAAAAAATTGACAACCGAATGAGTATGTCATCCGGTTGTCATTTTATTTTGAAATGACAACCGGATAGCATGCTCATCCGGTTGTCAATTTTTTCGCAATGTGAACCGGATGGTGGTGCCGTCTGGTTCTCATTTCCAAATCAAAACGAGAACCGGAGAAAATTCCTCCGTTCGCCGTCAACAGCGCCCCAAACCCTAAATCAACTACTCTAATCAGCAATATCACTTACTAATTGCTAATAAACACAAAAAATTACTTACTTATTGCTTGTTTGAAGGATTAATCAAAGATTTGGAAGAATGGAAACAAACAGATGCTGAATATGTGAACAGATACTGAATCTGTAAACCGGATGCCTTCTCTTCGCAGCAGCTATGCAAATACACAGATCTATGCCCGATATGGAGTGAAGTGAATGAAGACGGCAATGGATGCAGCGTCATAAGAGCTTCAAACGGTAGTAAAAATGGATAGAAGTAAGAATTTCGAATATGAGAACCGGATATAAGAATCAAGGAGTGAAAGCTAATTTGGTCTTTGTATTTTTAAAGTTGAAGGCATAACTGTCATTTTATATTTTATATGAGGGTACAGGAAGAAAGTATTAGGCTACTGGAAGAACTCGTCAACTTTTTTAGGCAAAAGCTGGCAGTCCTAAGGCAAAATTACCCTTAAGTGTCTGGGTTTTTGTGTCTCATTGTTGGTTGCGCATGGTGTTGGTGGTAAGACTACAAATACTTCAGTTTCTAGAATAACAATCAAACCTTCAAAAAAACCTTCTTGCAAGACAACTTTCAGTTCCAATAATATATTCTCCGTAACCCGCATATTTTGTTGTCAGACTTCCAAAATTCATTTCCGTAACTTAAAACCACTATTACACAATTCCAAATCTGGAATTCAATCCACCCACCCCAAACCGCATTTTTAAATTTGGAAGCCTTTTCCAGGATCTAATTTCTGGAGAATCCCAGAACTCATTCCAGCAAAACCCTTAAAAAAAAAACAACAAAGCATGACCAATGAAGATAGTCAACCACACAGAACGTTCAACCACCTTTTGATCCAACGAACTTTTAGGCCCTCGCCCATCGTTGAAGTGAGTTAGATCAAACTAACATGTTTAATGATGACATAGCCTCATTGGCGTCACATGAATACCAGAAACTATGATAACAATTGACATGCACTTTAGTCTTTGTAGGGCTCAACTTCAAATGTCAAAAAATAAATGGGAAAACGATGCACTTAAAAATTCTCCTGTGCATCTCATACTA
>Ga0209489_108343_pt1 | contig 14250 bp, 10 predicted proteins | sample SiratrowhiteBW_FD_187527 | JGI IMG/M metagenome (GOLD analysis project Ga0209489, IMG submission 187527) | Root nodule microbial communities of legume samples collected from California, USA - Siratro white BW (SPAdes) (version 2) | ecosystem: Host-associated > Plants > Roots > Nodule | place... | reverse complement strand
TATTATAACCCTTATTTATCTTTTTATTAATTATTTTTTTTCTCTTTTTTATTTACTTTTATTTTATCTCTTTTTATTATTATTATTTTCTTTTTCTATCTTTTTTTTTTCTTTAAATTAATCTTACCCTCTTACCTTAACTTATTTTTAACTCCTCTTTATATACCTCCTTTTCTCTCTTTATTATTCTTATTTACTATTTCCTTTACTTTTTATTTATTTTATATTCCTTAATATTATTTATCTCTTCCTTTTTTTTATTAACTTATTCTTTACTTATAATCTTTTTTCTCTCTTTTTCTCTTTTTTTTTTCTCTTAATATCTTTTTTCTTTTTCTTTTCCTTCCTTAATCTTACTTTTTATTCTTTTCTTTTACTCAATAATTATAATTTCCTCTTAATTAATATAACTTTTATTATAATTCCTCTTTATTTAATCCTTTTACTTAACCCTTTTATTTCTTAATTTTACTGATATTTTTCTTTTTTATTACTCTTACTCTTATACTTATTTTTATTTTGTCTTTAATTACTTTATAAATCTTAATAATTTATAATCTCTTTTATTTTTATATTCTTTTAAATATAATAATTAAACCCTTTTATTTATTCTTACTTATTTATCTCTATTTTTTAACCCTTTAATCTCTACTTATATATATTTATATTTTTATATTTCTTACTTTTTTAATTACTCTTTTTTCTTTTTATCTTATATTTCTCCTTTAATCTTAACTTTTTTTTATTTAATTTCCCTCTCTAACTTTTTCTTTTTTTTTTTCTTTCTTATTTTTAAACTAACTTATTTATTACCCCTAACCTTTTACTATAATTACTTAATCCTAACCCTTAACTTAATTCCTACCCCTAATCCTAATCTTAACCACTTAACCCTAATCTTTACCATAACTACTTAACCCTCACCCTTAACTTAACTACTTAACCCTAACCTTTACCATAACTACTTAACCCTAACCCTTAACTCAACCACTTAACCCTAACCCTTAACTCAACCACTTAACCCTAACCCTCAACTCAACCACTTAACCCTAACCTTTACCATAACTACTTAACCCTAACCTTCACTATAACTACTTAACCCTAACCCTTAACTCAACCACTACCCTACCTTTAACTCAACTACTACCCTACCCTTAATAATAACTACTTAAACCTAACCCTTAATACTAACCTAACTATACTCTAATATACTTTTCCCTCTTTTTCTTTACTTTAAACTTTATTAAACTCTTTTCTCTTTTATTATTCCTCCCTTATTAAATACCTACCTTAACCTTCTTTCCTCCCTCCCCCTACTCCTCTAAACTCTCTCCCTCTTATACCACCTAAAACCCTTACCTCTTTAATAACTCTACTCCTCCCTTCCCCTTCTCTACCCTCTCCTACCCTTATCTTAACTTAACCTTACCTTTCCTTTATACTTATAACTACTCTTAACCTTTATACCTGCTACTCTCCTTTTCTTCCCCGCTTTCTCCCTACTACTTTCCTTCTTTACTCTTTATTTTATTACCTAATTTTTCTTCCTCCTTATTAAACTTCTTTAACTCCTTTCTATAACTATTAACCGTTTTCTAACCCCTCTTACTATTCTCTTTTATGCCCTAATTACTTTTTACTCTTCTTATCTTACTTATCTTACTTATTCTAATTATACTTAATTATACTTTCGCTTATAAAACTAATCCCTTATTCTACTTTATCCCCTTACCCTATATATACTCTTTACCCTCTCTAACTCTTACTTATATCTTTACTCTCTTAAATAAACTAACCCTAAATTGATTTACTTTTACTTTTTTTATTTTTTTTTTAAATATATATATATATATAATTAATTAATAATATAAAAACTACTTTTATATAAAACTCACTTAACTCCTTATTCTTTTATTACTATAACCTTTATAACTAACCCTAACTCTTAACTTAACCTTTTATTTTACTACCCTTATATACTTCTTACCTTAATACTTAACCTAATTACTTTACCTTTATTATTTACCCTCCTCTCTAATACTACTTATAATTATTTTTTTTTTTCTTTTTATCTTTTTTTCTTTATTTCATTTTAAACCTTTATATTCCTTACCTTAAAAAATTACTTTAAATATAATACCTAATATTTAATTATTACCTTTCTTATACCTTTTTTTAATTCTTTAACCCTAACCCCGCTTTTATATTTATGCCTTTTACCTAATTACCTCTTCATTACTTCTTTTACCCTATATTTTACCTTTCTTCCTATTTTTAATATTATACTTTATATTATTATTTTTATTCTTTTTTAACTCTCTTTATACTTTTTATATTATTTTAAACTCTTTAATTTTATTAACCCCCTTATAACCTTTTTATATTATTTCTTTCTTTAATACTTATCCTCTTACCTTTTTATTTTATTTTATTTCTACTCTTTATTACTCTTGCCTTTTATACTTACGTACTTTTATATTCCTTTTTAACCTTATTCTCCTTGTATTAACTACTACTTACCCTTTTATTATTTATTAACCTCCTTTTATATTCTTTTTCTTCTTTTATCTCTTTTAACTCCTTCTTTAACTTAAACCTTTCCTAATATACTTACCCTTATATTTCATTCCTATATCTTATTTAATATATAAATATCCCCTCTTACTTTTCCTAATACCTTCTAACTCTATTTATATAATCTTTTCCCTTTTAATTTTATCTACTCTTTTAACTATCTTAATAACTATACTTCTTATCTTAACCTAACGCGACTATAAAATGCCTATAAACTACTTTACCTTATCTTATACTCTAATTACCTTTTATTTTAACTTAAACCTTATTTCTCTCTCTTATAACCCTATATAAAATACTAAAAACTCCTAATTATATTACTTTGCCTACTAATTTTATACTTTAACTCTATAAATAATACTTTTCTACCTTTCGCTAACCTCTATATTACCCCCCCTTCCTCTTATCCTTCTACTCCTACGCTCTCCTGTGCCTAAACCTACCTAAACTATCCACTAACTCCACTAAACTCCTTATAATAAACGCTTACCTTTCTTTTTAATTCTCCTCCTCCTATACTTTAAAACTATAAAATAAACTATATTAATCTTAAACTCCTTATATTTATATCTTTTACTTTACTCCCTAACTATTCTTACTTTCTCTTTTTCTTCCCCGCTCTTAACCCTATATTAATAATCAACTACTAATAACTCGCTATGAAATAACCCCACCCTGCCTGCTTTCCTACCCTATACTCGCCAACCTTTTTCTCCTTGACATGATCCCTTATCTTACTATCCTTCTAACCCTCCCCTTCTCTACTTAACTCTCTAACCCTTAACCGAACCTGATACTTAACTACGTCTACCTCAATGCTGCCCTCGCCTTCCGGACACCTAACTCACCACTTAACCCTTTCTTAATAACTCCGTCTCTAACCCTCTTATACCCCCTCTTACCTTATCTAACCTATCTTGCTCCCCTTTCGATTTTTCCTTTCTCTCTCTCTTTTCCCACACCTCTCCACCCTCTATCACTCCCCTATCTTTTGTTAACTAAAACCCTTCTCCTTCTTCCGCCCCCCTTCTCTTCACCAACCCTCTTGCAACCCTACGTAAACCACTCAAAACTCTACTTCACCAACCTTCGCTACACACACACATGTCCCTGTACCTGAACTGTTTGCTCCTTCCTCGCCCCACTCCAACGCTCTCCTTTTATTCCACTTCTCACTCTAACTAAACCTTCCCCCATCCTCTCCCTGCCATTTTTCCCCTGCTTCACTATGTCAAACCCAACTCAAAATAACATTCAAACCTCACACCTACTCCCCTACTAACCCATAACTCCCAATACTCTAACATCTACTCACTATTTATTTGCTCTACGTCGTCTATCTTAAACCCCTTACCACTCTATCCCCTAACCCCCATCCTAACCTAACCTACTCTATACTTACCTCTAAAAACTACTCTCTTCTCTAACTCTAAAAATATAACCTTAACCCTGACGCTTCTAACCTAACGCTTCTAACCCTAACCCTTAAAAATACTGCTAACCCTAACCTTAATGTTTGCTCCTGCCCCTAACCCTGATCTCTGACCCCTGTTCCTCCTTTATGTGTCTTACTATATAATTACTCCACCACTTCTTATCTTTTGATCTACCTGATTACTTGCTAACCCTATCCTGCCATGTTTCCTCGATTACTTCCATCTACCTGATTGCTTGATTATATTGCTTGATTATATCGCCTCTCCCTAATGATATGCTTACCGTGCACTATCTTGATGACTTGATTACCTCGTCTCTATTTGATGACTTGATTACCTCGTCTCTATTTGATGACTTGATTACCTCGTCTCTGTATGATGACTTGATTACCTCGCATCTCCTTGATTACTTGATTACCTTGCATGTAACCCCGCTCTAAACCCTGCCTAACCCTCAACCCATGCGTCTACACACAATCGATCCACTATTATCATGTCGCTACTGCTCTGCCAACGCCTTCCTTATATTATATCTATCTGTCCTTAAAATTACAATGCTTACCCTCTGTAACTCGCACCGTGTTTTCCGTCTAACCCATTGCACCTATGATCGACACCTATCCTATATAACCATTGACCTCTACCTCACCTGCCAATGTGTTTTTCTTCTACGCCTATACATATCTCTCTTTGCTTTACTCCCTTCACTCAACCCCGTTGTATCTCTCAACCCATGCCTCGATTCGTTATATGCTGCTTCATTTTCCCTCTTAACCCTACCTACCCGCCCAATCATATCAATATCACAAATCTAATGCGACTACAACCCACTAAAACTCACTTTCATACCTCGACCCCTTATGCCTCATCGCACCGCGGCTCAACTCATAAACCTCTTCTTCTTAAACATTCCTTCCCCAACCTCACTGCCTTTCTCCGCGAACAATTGCCACATCCCCGACCCTTTCTTCGCACACGCATCTATTCCCTGCTTAACATCCTCCTCGTCATCATACCCTCCCTCCTTATACACAATGCAACACCTACTTTACTCGTCCAACTCTGCCTCCAAATCCGTCGCATCTTACGCCTCCTTCATCATATTCAACTCTCGCCCCGTCTCTCTCTGCCGGATCAACCTCCTGCCTCTCTCATAATTCGCCTCCATCTCGGCCGCCCTCGCCATCTCCTCTTCGTATTCGCCTTCTCCATCGGCCCATAATACATCCCTTCACCCATGCCTATGTCTTCATCCTCAACGCCCGCTCGCTACAAACATTACACTACCCTTCTTCTCCTACCTCACACCTTGCTCGCCTTACTTCTTCCCTATACTTGACTCCCCCTCCTCACCTTCTTTCCTTTGCTTATCTCCCCTCTTATTATTATCTCACTTACCTCACCTCCTCCTCAAATATCCCTTGGTCACATCTATCGCATGCGTCGCATACCTCTTGGTCGCATGCCTCTCTGGTTGCATATCATCTATAAACCCCCCTCCCCTCTCTTCTCTAACTCTCCCCTCAATTCTTCCTTTCTCCATCCACCACTCGACCGAACCACCACCGAACGAACCACCACCGACCGAACCACCACCGACCGAACCACCACCGACCGAAACCATTGCCTACGCTCGACCTCTCGATCGTCGCCCCCTCCGTTTAAACGACCTCACTCTCAAAACTCGGTATTTCACCTCCATCCTGCTTACGGCTCTCCGTGCTAACGCCTACTGGAAATATCGGCCAAAATGCCCCATCTTCTGCCCACTGGCCCCCCTGCCCTCGCCCTTACGTACGGCAACGGCACTATCACGCTGCGCCTCTCTCTCAACTTTCCGCGCTTCACCGCCATCGTCCTCTTCAATGTCGCCTTCACCCCTGCCGCCGCACCCTTTCACGTCGGCTTCTTCATCAATCCCATTATCCCCGACAACTGGACGCAACGCAATGGTTACTGGTCTTGTGGCCATGGACTCACTCTGAAATACAAATCAACACCTGCAACTATTCTGCTTTGACCCTCCTGCGTGACTATTCTGTGATGAATTATATATGCTATCCCTTGCCTCGGCTCTCTATGGCCGTATATGGACCTTACTCCCCCCTAACCTTCTTCTCAAACCCTACCCCTAACCATATTCATAAACTACTCACCCTAACCTTCTTCTTAAACCCTACCCCTAACCATATTCATAAACTACTCACCCTAACCTTCTTCTTAAACCCTACCCCTAACCATATTTATAAACTACTCCCCCTAACCTTCTTCTCAAACCCTACCCCTAACCATATTCATAAACTACTTACCCTAACCTTCTTCTTAAATATCCCCCTTAAATATTTTCTTAAATTTATCTCTCTACTTATATTTATAATTACTCTTTTATTATTATTTCTATTTATGTCTTATATATCTATACTTTTATTTGCTTCTTTTCTATAATTTCTTCTTATTTTCCCTTTTATATTTTTCTTTATAATTTCTCTTCTTATATAACTTTTATTTCTCTTCCCCCCTTCTTTTCTTCTCTTTTCTTTTTTTCTTTCTTCATTTTACGCCCTATATATCTTTATATTTCTCTTTTATTCTTATTTTTATCTTATTTTTAATTTTATCTTCTTTATTTACTTTTACCTTTTTACTTCTTATTTTTTCTTCTATATTTAATGCTTTATTTATATTTACTCTTACTTACCCTATATATATTACCTTATACCTTTTCTCTCTCTCTCTCTTCCTTCCTCTCTTTCTCCTTCTTAACCCTATTATCCCTATTATTACCTATTTCTCTCTCGTCCTTCCCCTTTATCTATATAATATGCTGCCCCTATATCTATATCTATATACGCAATGATTAACTCGCTTCTTTTTCTATCTCCCCCCCCACGTCTACTCCCTTGCATAAAATCCCATAACCTTTATGGTATCCCTGCGTAAACTACTTATATTCTATATGGCATTTCTACTCTTAACCCTAACTGCCTACTAACCGCTTACCTTCTATTCCTCTATCTACCCTATGTTCTCTTCTATACTTCTTATCTCCTTCCAATCTACAATGCACCTCAATGCTACTATAATCCTCTTAACCCGCTTGATCATTCCTCCTCGTATGCAACCGCCCCGCCGCCGACTTCTACATTATGAATCCTTTTGTTCCTTGCCTTGACTCTTTGCAACGGACCTAATTGCTCTCCCATTATCTATCTACCCCCCTGCTGTATCCATAACCTATCTAATCGTATCACTACCTGACATAACCGGCTCGCCTGCATCCCTCCGCCCGCCTTTCCACCCCACTCTACTAATTCCCCTAACCATCCATATATCCTGCTCATCTGCTCTTTGTCTGATACCTCGATCTTCTCCCCCATCATCTGCCCTATGTGATATTGCCACCACTCGTCTCCCCGCACCCGCTGTGCCACCATAATCCGGAATAATACCCCCTTGTACTGACACTTCTTCCCCCTCACCCTCCTAAATAACCTCCCGTCATCGCTTGCCGCCTCCCACTGCTCGCATATCTCCTGCGGCAACCCACACTCGAAACATGCTGAATATTTCGCGAACCGCTTCTTTGTCATCATCTCCTCCCATACCATCTCTGTGCCCTCCCTCATCCTCTCCCACATGTCTGTCTCCCTTCTCGGACACGCCTCTGGCTCGTGATATACCTCCCCTGACCTCTCTATCTTGCATGCACCACAACACCCCGCCCACTCTGCCAACATATCCTCAAACATGCCCACTTCCTCTGCCTCTTGCATCACCTGTACTCTCCGTTCTGCCTCAACCTGCCGTATTAACCGCTGACTCCTCTGATAATCCGCTTCTACTGCCGCCTCTGCTATCCCCTCCTCCTCCTCTCTATCTAATATGTCTATATCTATCTCCACCTCTGCCAACTCTGCCATGTCCCTCGCCATCTGCTGCCCCTGACACACATCACATACCTCCTCTCCCTCGATACATCCGAATCGGTCAATGTTGCCATCCATCTCTCGATCCAATACTTCTCGCCGACAACACTTGCCCTCGGCGAACTCTACCACATCGTCATCCCATCTCCACTCATCTTGCTGCTGCTGCTGCTTCTGCTTCCGCCCCCGCCCTGCCGTCCTCGCCTCTGTCTGCTGACTCAACCACGATCGCCGTATCACCACCACCGACTCGCTCTTCCGCCCATCTCGCCCCCCTCGCCCGCTCTCCTGCACCAAACTGACCAACGCCCGCGGAATCCCCGCGTGGACCACCAACCGGACATTCGGATCGTCTATTCCCATCCCCAATGCATTCGTCGCCGCTATCCACCCCGCTTCACCCCCTGTGCTGCTCATCCACTCTCCAACCCGCCGCGCCTTCTCGGCCGCGTTGCCAACTCCTCGCCAATATGCCACACATCCCAACCTGTCGGCAATTCCCTGCACCCTCTTGATTGTGCCGCCGTATATGATCACCTTACCCTGACCATGTGCTGCCGTCCACCCACGGACAACCTCGCATACCCGCTCCACCATCTCCTCGTCTTCCTCGCCCTCCTCCTCGCCCTCCCGATTGACCCTGACCCTGACCCCGATCCTGCTATCCGCCGCCTTCATCCTCCTCCGGCCCACGTTTGCTGTTGCCCGTCTGCCCCTGGTCCCGTCCCCATCCTCGATCACGTCGACTCTGTACTGTATATTCGGCCGCGTCGTTGCCTCCCGGAACATCCGCACCCGCTCCGGCACAAAATGCATCGCTTGGAAAAACGCCCTCTCCTGCGTCGGCTTCAACGTCGCCGTCAAACACACCACCGCCACCCCGAAATCCTGCAACGTCTGCCCCAACCGCCCGATCTGCGGCCGGAATGTCTTGCTGTACTGCAACGCCGTGTGACACTCGTCCACGACGACCCGGTCCAACTTCTCCTGCCCGTGCATCCGCTCCACGAACGCCCGGAACCCCTTGCTGACGGCCGACTCGGGCGTCACGAACACCAACGATGCCGCCCGCTGCACCCCGCCGCTCTTCCACACGTACGCATCGATGCCCATCTTGGCGCACCGCATCGCCATGTCGTCCTCCAACGATACTAACGGCGTGATCACCACCGTCACCCCGTCCGGCGTGCAATACGCCGGCAACATGAACGTCAAACTCTTGCCGCCCCCCGTCGGCGTGATCTGCACGATCGGCCACTCGCCCCGTGCCACTGCGCGGATCACCGGCTCCTGCAATCCCCTGAACTCGGCCGCCGGCCCCATCATCTGCTTCAACTGGCCCCCCGTGTCGATCCGGTGTAACCGGCCGAATCGCCTCCGCCGCATGTCTTCCCGCACGTCGTCGAACACGGCACGGCCCCGCTTCGTCGCCCCCCCGAATCCGGCGCCGCCCCCCCGCTCTAACCGGTCCTCCGCCCCGAACCCGAAAAACCGGTGCCACTGCATGCTGACCTTGCGGAACTTCTCGCGGCTGCGCATCGTCCCCAACTCGCCCTGCCCGAACAACCGCGCGTATATCAACCCGGCCACGTGCGACCCATGCCCGGCCTGCAAATCGTAAATGCTGTCGAACAAATTGCCCTCGCCATCCTCGTCCTCAAACTCATCGTCCTCGGCCCCGAATTCCTTATTGAAATACCGGTTGCTGATGCCAATCGCCATCTGTCTCCACGTGCTGATGTTCAACTCTTGGCCGGATAACTGCGCGCTATACCGCTGCATCACTCGCCGCACCCGGTCGCTCGTCCACTTGCGCTCGCGGAACCAATCCATAAACGCCGCCTCCTCCTCTCTCTCCTGCGCCTCTCCATCATCTCCTTCCATCTCCCCGGCTGCTCTTACACTCATAAACCCACCCTTCTTTTCCTTCCCTCCATGCTCGCTCACCACCTCGTCGGCCCATAAAAACGCACTTCGCCGCCGCTTCTGCTTCATCCTACCCTGAACGCCCTGCCACCATGGCAATACTAACCACATATACCACACCAATAACTCACCTACCTCGCGTGGCAAATACCGGTGGATCACCTTAATGTTGCCCGTCTTCCGGAACCCCTTGTGGTACATCGTCACGAAACATACCATCCCTTCGTGGATGAATATGTTACGGACCCCGCCGTTGGCCGTGTTCCATATCCGCATCCCTAATATCTCCGTCGCCCTCCCTGGCTGCCCGCCTAACATATGCATCAACATAAACATCTGCCCCCGGAACTCTTCGATCGCCCGGCCGTATGCTCGGATCGCCGTCTCTCGGTACGGGCACTGCTCGTCCAACGGCTCCGTCATCCACGTCTTAAACCGCGCTGGCGATTCTTTGATCTGCCTCTGCACCCATGCCTTTCCGGTCTTGATCCACGGCTCATTATACTCATCACTTAAAAACGAATGCTCCAATGCGCTCTCGCCGTGCCGGTCCTCGATCTTGGACCATGGGATCCGCGGTAATCTTGCCTCGTCGTTGTCGTCGCCGCTGTCCTCCTCGTCCTCGTCCTCGTCCTCCTTATCTTCTTCCTCTTCCTCTTCCTCTTCCTCTTCCTCTTCCTCCTTATTCTTTTTCTTCTTCCTCCTCCTCCTCCTCTTCTTCTTCTTCTTCTCCGCGACATTGCCCATCGCTAACCGCACCAACGTCTTCCGCGCCCTTATCACCAAATTATGCAACATATCGGATATCTCGGTCATCTGTAACCTGACCTGACCACATACGATCATGTCGCCCCTCCAATCGATCGTCTCGCTGCCTGGCGTTGTGAATCGGATCCGCATCCCGTACGTCCGCGTGTTGATGATCCAATTCATCGGTGTCGGATCTATATCCTCGCCCTCGGGCACCCGTATCATGAACTGCCGCACCTTGCGCCGCACGATCCGGAATAACCCCTCGGCCTGCTCGTCGGCCTCCCGGGCGCTCATGTACTGCTGCAACTGCGTCTTCTGCCCGTGACGCTCCAATATGGACTGGTATAACACCAAATACCGCGCCACCTTGATGACGGCCGAATATATCGGCGTGTAATTCGTCACTGGAACCCACCCGCCGCCCTCTCGCTCCAAACCCATGACGGCCAACGCGCTGATGATGATGCTCTCGTAATGGCTGCCGTTCTTGAACGGGTGGTCGAAAAACTGGACGACGGCATCTAAACAACTACGCTGCAACCGTTCCGGCGTGTACCGGCCGGCGCTGTCGGTACCGGTGACGACCTGCGTGACGCCCTTGTCGAATGACTTCCACAACTCCTCCTGGCGGATCGTCATGCGATATGGTGGCCGGGATGAACCGCCATCGTGATTGCTGCTGCCGCTGCTGTCGCTGCTGCCGTCCTCGCTGCTATCATCGCTGCCGCTGTCGCTGTCGTCACCCTCCTCGCTGCCCCACGACTCCAACCGCTTCCAAATCGACATCAACGTCTTCCACCACGCCTTGTACCGCTCCCACGCGTCTGGCTCCATTAATCCCTGGAACGGCTTCGTCGTCGTGATGTGCGCCTCCTTGCGCTCAATCTCGAATAACTCGGCCGTGCCGGGATAACACTGGCTCGCGGCGGCGTATGCGCTGTCCAACACGCGCTCGAATACCTCCCACATCCGCTGTAATACCGGCTCGTCCTCGCCGATCGGCTGCAATACTGCCCGCAACCGGTCGCGCTCGATGCCCTCCAAATGACGCGCCCAACCGCATTGGTGCAACCACCTCTCGGCCTCCCACTTATCGCTGGCGTCCTGAACCCTCGTCTTGGCCTCGCTCTCGAACGCCTCCTCGTCCTCCCGGTAAATACGGTCGAAAAACTTGATGGCGTCCTCCAACCTGTCCTCCTCTGCTATCCTCTGCTCTCGCTGCTCCCCCGTCACTGGCCGGCCGACCTCGAACCAACGCCGGCCGTGCCCCCAATTGCAAACCTGTTGACCACATACTCCGTGCCTCCACGGCACGGGCGGTCGGTCGCGCTGCGCTCGGTGCCGGACATTGCCGCCCCTCTTCCAATCGTTGACCCACTCATGCCGGTCGCGGCAATGCTCCTGCATCCGCCGGATCTCCCGTACCACGTATGGGCATTCGTTACAACCCAACATGTCATGCTGGGGTGGCTTGATATGCGGGTTCGGGCTGATGGTCGGCGGCGGCGATATCCACCCTTGTAACTCGTCCTGGTCTTTGGCGACGCCCTGGATCGCGGCAACTGTCTGCCTGATCCGCTGCACGTCCTTCCGGCTGATGTTTCCGTGTTTGGTCTTTAAATGGTTGAAAACCTCGCTGGCGACGAACCCGCACGTGCACTTGTTGCAAAAAACAAACGGGTACTCGGGCAAATGTATGAATGGCTCGATGTCGGGTGGCCGGCTGGCCTCGCTCCCCTGCTGGCCTCTCACGGCGACTTGAATCGGCGTCGTGACCTCCATCTCGCATTGGCTAATATTGTATGGTGATGATGTTGATGGCTTTGTATATATTGGTATTATGGGTGCGAATATATTGGTCCTTGGTTTATGGATGAATGAATTATTATTTATTTGGTGTGAATATGTTTATTATTAATATTGAACTTGCTTTTTGCTGGTTGCTATGGCATTAAACTCTATATGATGCTCTGCTCTCTGTTATCTGCTCTATGGCTATATGTGACCTAACTAATTACTCATTATGGATTATATCTTGGTTGATTGCTTATTTTTTCGTAATGGCTCCTGGCTAAATGGCTCTCTATCGTATATCTCTCGGTCATATCCCTCTTTCGCATATCTCTTGGTCGAATGCCGCTTTATATGATATCTCTTGGTTGTATACCCCCTTGGTGGCATATCGTCTGTAAAAACCCTCTACCCCTCTCTTATCTTCCTTTCTTTTTCTTCTCCCCTCTATCATTCTCTCGCCCATAACTACTTGGCCTAACCGTAATCGACCACATCCGTCATCTATACTCTGCATTGCAACTATTACCTCTCCTCCTCTTAACCCTCGAATCGCTAACCGGGTATTTCTTCTGATATCCCACTCGGCCACTCGCGCTAACTATCCCTGGAACTGTTGGCTGCTATGCCTCTGCTGCTTCCCATCGGCCCCCTCACGCTGGTCGCCACCTTCGGCAATGGCATTCTCTCCTTGCGCCTGGCTGTTGCCTTCCCTACCTTCCACGACTTTATCTACGTCTACGTCGGCTTTACGCCTGCCCTCGGGTCCTTCAACATCGCCCTCCTCCTCCACTATGCCTACTGGATACAGCTCGTCGGCCGCTACTACTGTGGCCGTGGCCTAACTACCAAATATAACTCTATACTCGCTATCGCGCCTATCTTCTCTGAAATGCCATCTTGCCTCTTTTATGCCAAAACGCGTCGCGGGTTCCCGCAATGTATGATGACGGCCCGGTACTCTGAATCGCCGCGGCCCTTATCTATCACCACTTTGGCCTGTATGACGACTATAATAAAACGGCGCGGGCGTCTACTGTTTGATGGGTATATGGACTCCCGCTTCTAATGGTTATCGGGCTTATCTTATTATCCGACGGGCTTCTTTTCCCTACCGATGTACGGGCCCTCGTTCAAATGCGGCTCGGTTGCCTACCCCACCCCTGATACTATATATACTCTATAAATAACCTTACGGGCTCTGGTTGATGGGCTTCCCCTCCCCACGGGTTGACGGGCTTCCACTTCGGACCCTGATACTATCCCTGCATTGATGGGGTTCCGTTTTCGACGGGATATCAACGGTCACCTGCAACGGCCGGGCTCCTGCCCATGGGCCTGCCTTGATGGGCTACTTCTATGGCTCTCGCCTTGCCGGCGCGCTGGCCCTGCAATGTTAATATCACAATGGCGGTTATGCCACTTGATCTGATGCCCGTGATAACCCTAACCCCAAAACCTGGCCTTGGGCATGGTCGTCGGATCGAACTGTCTGGTACACGGTCCACCTATACGACCCAATCATATTACGCATAACTACTCTCTTTCAACCACATCAAAAAAACACAACTAAACTTCAACCGGGGCGCAACGGCGTAATTAATACTGGAATCAATTGAAACTTATGGTATTATCCACTATAATCATTATCTTTTAATATATATCATAATGGGCCATTTTACTGCCTGAAATGTCTTTGACTTTGCCCTCTTAGTTTCTCTACGACCCTGCCCCCTGGGAATTTTTAGCGCCGTTTTCATTTATATGGCGTTTTCAACGACTCTGCCCCTCTGGGTCGTCGCTGAATTGTTGGTAGGTAATATAGGTATTAATACCTCTCCTCT
>Ga0209489_108342_pt1 | contig 14253 bp, 9 predicted proteins | sample SiratrowhiteBW_FD_187527 | JGI IMG/M metagenome (GOLD analysis project Ga0209489, IMG submission 187527) | Root nodule microbial communities of legume samples collected from California, USA - Siratro white BW (SPAdes) (version 2) | ecosystem: Host-associated > Plants > Roots > Nodule | place: USA... | reverse complement strand
AAAAAAAAAATAAGTTTTTTTTTTTTTTTTCATAAAGAAGAAAACTCACATTCAATACATTTGTAACGAAAGTAAAATAAAATTTAGAATTTAATTACAAATAAGCTGAGAAGAACAAAATTTTTTAGAGTATCATTCAATTCCATGTTAACACATTTATAATATGTTTGTAATTTTTTATGATAATTTTAAACAAATTATGTATATAATTAGTTTTGATTAATATAAAATATAAGTTTCCATTACAATTAAACGTAATTTTGTTTTCAGAAACTAATAATAAGGGAGTGCAATAATTATGAATTATGAATTAATTAAAATTTATTGTTTTCATAACTTTAAGATAATTATTGTAACATAATAAAACTTATATAATATGATTTATGATTAAATTATATTGTAAAATTGTTTTACACGTAATCTACTTATTTTTAAATAAATATATTTATTTCTAAAAGAGAATAAATATGTTCTATTTTACACAAAATGAGTGGATTTTAATATTTTTATCATTTTTTTATTTTTCATCCTAAAAAACTGAAATAAAAATAAAATATACGATTTTAGTTTTAATTCTCGTAAAATATTTTTCTTACTTTTATTCTTCCAAAATATAAAGTAATTTATTTTAGTTTCTAAAATTTATTATTGAATAGATAAATAATATCTATTTTTGTCAATATTAAAAAAATTAAAAGCATTATTTATTGATACTATATCATAATAGCGTACGGAAGTATAATGTAGAACGATTATTTCGCTTTTCTTCCAAATACATAATAATTAAATTAAAATTACATAATAATGATAATAATATAGAAATAAATAATTTGTCATGTCAAGATTAAAAATATATTTAAACCAATTTAAAACATGTAATATTTTTATTTTATTCTTCACTATCACATTCCGTGACGAACAGCTATCCAACTCAACGGTGACAGTGATGACTTTTTCCGTCAACGGTGAACTGTACGGCGTTCAAACTCTCCCGTTGTCGGTTATTTATATTTTTATGATACATTTTTTAATTTTAGAAAAAAAAAAGTAGGGGCATTATTGTAAATGGCCGTGTATATTAAAATTGCGGTCCATGACGCGTTGCAGTGGGATTGGTATGGAATACAAACACGATCACGATAACAACTTTCTATAAAGAAAAGATAACTCAAATAAAATTTATTAAGATAAAATTAATTTATAGAATTAAATTTAAATTTATTTTAAAATCTTTATTTTTTTTATCAGCTCAAGATTACTTATTGAGCGTTTATCCAAAATATAAGTAAAAATAATATTATCACTGGATAAATATTCCATATTATTAAAATGATGAGAAAAGATAAGATGATGTGCATTTATAATAACCTGTGAAAGGTTCAGAGAAAGTGATGTGTGAGGAATCTGAAAACGAGTGCTCATTCTTCATTTATCACTATAAGATTATCCTATTCTTGTTTATTTTCAGAACCATGGATTATGTTGATTGCATGTGATCCAATCTATAACTTTTAATATTTTTAAAATAAGTTCTAATAACGAATAATAAAAGAAAAAAAATGAAAAATATGCTAACTTGGATCAAACTATGTCATCTGAATTCCTTAAACTTAGCCGGATTAGTTGGGTGGAGCATGCATTAGTTAAATGAATTAATGATAATTTTAATTACTAAAATTGACTATATAGCTAGAGCATGGACTTATGTTATGTGAAAGAGAATATCTAGGTTGCTTATTTGACACTATTTTTGTGTAAATTAATATTCACCTCTTTCCTCGACAAACAAAAATTTTGAACTCTTACTTTTTCTCTCTATCAAAACACCATTTTTCACGAATAATTTAAAAAATTGAAAAAATATTTAAAAAATGGTATAATCGTATTTCATACAAGAACATATACAATAAAATTTACATAAATGATCGAAATAAAATTTTATTTCTTATTTTAGAAACACCCTAAAAACAATAGTAGAACTCTATCCAAGCTCTATGGCAATGTTAATTTATGAAAAAAGAAATTGACGTTATCATGTTTGCTATGAAAAAGTTTAAGAGCTCTCACGACACACACTAGGAACTCTAGTTTGAAAAGCATAGAAATTTTCCCTAATGGGTTTGACTGAAAAGATTGGTGTGGTGGTGAGAAATGTAGTTCAATATTGGTTTGTGGAGAGTGAACTGAAGTGATGATGTTTAGACCACTAATACTTAGCCACTTTGTAAGTAATATCGAGAAAATGGTTACATTTCTGAACCAAGTCAAACAATGTGGCTTGGTGGGATTGTGAAAGTGTCATCATATAAAGTGTCTTAATTCTTAAACACAACATGATCAAACAAGAGGTAAAATAAGAGCTCAAGTGTCACGTAGTGGAAACTTTTTATTTGATTTCTATGAGGTGAAATTTCTATAGTTATAATATCTCAAATCACTACAATTATGATTAATTTATGACTCAATAGGATAATACAACTTTTTTTTTTTCAGCTAGGTGTATAACAAAATGGGAGAGTAAAAACTCCCGTTTCAGATTATCACATAATTTTTCTTATTATCATTTTTGTAATTTTTTCTATAAATATAGCATTAAACCTTTTGTTTCCTATTTTATTTTATTTTGCTAAAGAACTCATCCCTCTTTTCTAACTGCCTCCTACACGCATATATATCTTGTTTTATTTTTAAATATTATAACCATTAGGAGTTGATACAAATTTGAATATATTCACAATGATCAACTCAAAATCAAACTAAAAGAGAAAAATTAGACTGGTTGAGATTATGGATTTAGTCAGTATTTTTAAATTGCGAGTTTAACTATGCTAGTTCTAGGATATTAGCACATGGAATCCTACTTGAAAACCTACAGAATTTTATAAAAAAAATAATTTTTTATATTAAATAATTTTATCACTATGAATCTTAAAAATATTCATAAACTTCATTTTATTTTATTATGATTTTATTTTTAGTTTTCTCTATTTAATTTTATTATTATATTAGTAGACCTTATTATTCAATTATCTAACGATTTCCAAAAAAACTTAAATAAAATCAAGATATTGAAAAGGTTAATTAAGATATCAGTATCTTATAAACCCAATTCAGTCCAAATCCCATGCTTATTCCTATATGACATGAGCATCATTTAATATTTATATATATATATATATATATATATATATATATATAAATAATTTATTTTCCAGTTATTTTTGTAGGATACGATCAATTCAATGAAAGTAAGTAGAAAATCACGGGGCAACTGAAAATATAAAATTCTACATGTCTTTCAGGAAAGACAAATATATCTTTTGCCAGATTAGGATCTCTTGGGGCATGAAATTTAATTTAGAAACTATTTATATTTAACGAGTTTCCTATGTATCAACAAGTCGCTTTGGCCGAGTGGTTAAGGCGTGTGCCTGCTAAGTACATGGGGTTTCCCCGCGAGAGTTCGAATCTCTCAGGCGACGAATTTATTTTAATATTTTTTTACTTTTCAAAAACAAGATTCCTTTATATACTTTTGTTTTTTTCTGGCAAAATAGTAAACTTATATCCAAATCCGTATACTTAGATTTAGTGAGTTATTAAAAGAAATTCTAAAAGTATAAATCTCGCGCAATTTCCTAAATGAATGTCTAGATGAGCGTATATAAGTCAAGAAGTAAAATGAATAATTATAAATATTCTTCAACCTTCCTTTTTTTCATCTCATTTCTATTCAATATCATTTAATAACCACATTGTATACGTTACATGTTTCAATGAGTTTATGCAAATTAGTGTTATTCATTTTTATTATTCTAGCAGTATCTAATTCTAGAATTTTAAGATTTTCAATTATTGTTTGTGAAGAATTAAGTAACAAACAAAAATAATTACATCTTAGGGGATTCCAATAAAGGACACAAATGAAATAAAAGTATGCAATGAAAGGAACCAATGATAAGTTTTAGAAAATTGTGAATAAGATAATATCGACAGATAAAACAAATACTTCTTCAAAGAGGGCATAGGCCAACTAGGATTTTTGTTATTAAGAGTTATAGTATACGATGGTAGTATATATAGGACTTGTAGTTCTCTAAGATCAGAAACCATTGTTTTCAATTGTGATAAATGTGAATAACCCAAATGATAATACAAAAGTGTAAAGAGATGCAAAATAGCACATAGAAGTTTGGTGCCAAAATAGTAGTCCCGTATATTCATGAATGACTCTACCATCATCACACTCGGGTATTATAGAAGAATTAATATCAGTTACTTAATGACTTAATTCACTCATAAACGTAGACTTGACCAAGCAGCTTTGGACTTATTAAATAAAACAATAAAAGGAGAAATTCTAGAATAAAGAAATGGAAGAAAATAAGTATTGCTGGAAATATGATCAGAAGTTTAAAAATGAAAGCTATTAACAATATAGATTAAGTAAAAGATTGTACTTGATTACCATATTTTAACCTTCGATATTGCAGATACTCTTCGTTATAAAACTTGGATTCAACAAAATCATTAACACTTTTGGTAGTAAGAATGGAAACACGAAGCAATCGTTATGAAATTTCTAGATCAGTCAGAATGCGATCTCTCACACCAGTTTAAAATTTGGGTTCATGGCATAAATGATCGTATCCATATAGAATTTATCCATCCATTTTAATCTCTTTTAAAGAACACACTTAGTTTTCTTCCAAAAAGAATTACAAGTTAACAAGCTAACTCACTCAAATATGTTAAACAATTATGACAAACTAATTCAAATTCTAGAACTGACACAGGGTCCCAATAAATTAATAATTATGTGCCATGATTATGCAAGAACACCGCAAAATATAACAGCATGCATGGCTGCAATCTAAAATTCATGGAAGTTAGTTACTCCAATACCCATTTGAATATCCAATTTCAACTGAACTAAAAACCACATTGCAGCTGGAAATTAAGTAGAAATTAACAATTCCAACTGGAAATCTGTATACAATAAGTATAGACCAATTTGAACATCCAATTTCAACTGAAATAAAAAACCACAATGCAGATGGAATTAAGTAGGAATTAACACATGCAACTAGAAATTTGTATACACTAAGTAATAGTTTTTATAAAATGAGAGCAATTTAGCTCTAGTTGAAATTGTGACTGTTTCATTGTACAACAAAAGTTAAAACAATGACAAAAGATGCCAATAAAATTAACTTTGATGAATGATGGCAAATCCCATTTTTATATTAAAAGATACAACCAGAAAGATCATTCAATTGAATAAAAGACACTTCGTCTTTTGCAGTGGTCAATCCAATAATCTTCCTTGCTGAAAAGTGAAAAGAAAACAAAAATCCCTTGAAAGGAAAAATAAAAATTCTACAACACAAACAGTATCCAGAAAACCTCAAATTCCAAAGCCAAACATAGCCCGTATCCTTTTGAAAATGAGATCCCGCCATCCCCTCTCTGTGTTTTCCACCACAGTTGCATTCCCATATCTGCATTTACAAGCAACCACATTACCTCAGTAACAAAACAAATAACAAACCAAAAGCAAAAGACCAGAACAACCAAACACCGACTCACCTGTCTTCTTCAGGCACATCACTATGCGTGAGCTTAACAACTGTGACTCCACCTTCAGGCTCCTCAAACACAATCCTCACCTATAGAATTCACAACACAACTCACAAATAAACATTCCATTCAAATTCAAAGAACACACAACACCGGTCACAACACTTCAGCATGTTTAAATACACAACTTTTAGTATGTTAACTTCCGGATAACTAATTTACACTTATAACAATAACATACTTGATACTTCTTAAAAACTGTTTCTAGTATACCTCCATAAACTTCTTAATAAAACTCATAAAAATCTTCTTTTTCATTACATTAAATCTCATGTTCAAATATGACAAGAGTCTATCAACAAAGCGCTTAGTTAAACTTAATATCTAAGAACATTGAAAATCTAGCATCATAAGCTCAAGCTCAATCTTCTCTAAAGAGTAATGATATCTAAACGTCTCTCTATTACAAATATTTCACTAAAACCCATCATTTTTCTCCATTGTTCTCTTCTCAACCCGTCACATCATCTATCATAATACCTACACACCTGTCAACTCTGTCTCTATTTCTTTGTGTCTAAAATGGCATTTCAGCTTTAACTATCAAATTTAGCTTTAGAATATGTTCTTGTACTATTATTACTATAAAATTTATCAATCTCCCGCAGGCTTTAACTATCAAATTTAGCTTTAGAATATGTTTTTGTACTATTATTACTATAAAATTCTCATTCCACGACAATTGCATCACACTCTAAAACCAATCCCAAAAAAAAAACAAAAAACGAGCCTAAACTCAAATAAATTCAATTCTTTCATAAATCTTACCGTGGATTGAATCCCATCAAGCCAGTTCCCAAACCTCCACTTTTGTACGATCAACTTCCCTTCCCGTAACTCCAAATTTCTCCCAGTCACAGACCCATCGAAAATACTAAACTCACCCCCAACCTCCTTGCTGATCTTCGCACTGCTCTGCGTAAAACCCCTCCACCTATTCTCATCCATCAAAATCTCAAACAAATCCTTCGCCCTACAATTAAACCTCTCCGTCAAACTAATCGTTTTAAACCCCTTCTTCCCTTCACTCTTCTCGTTCTTCTTCGAATCATTCTCATTTTTACCATTAATATTAACATCACCATTACTATTACTACTACTGTTGTTCTTCTGTGGCACCACTTTCTTCGCTTCAAGATCATCCTTCACGGGCCCACCCTTCGCCATGCTCTCCACCCAAACCCTAACCTTCTCCAAAATCACCGGTTTCGCCTTCTCCACCACCACCTGCTTCAACCTCTTCCCAACCTCTCCGCTATCCTTCACCGTAACCCTAACCTCCGGATCCTCGTCGGCGTTCTCGTCCGAGATGTACGGGATCTCGACGGATCCCTCGACCTTCCGCAGGACCTTCCCGTCGGAGCCACGCTCCTCGGCCTCCCACGTGAGTGTCACGCTAATCTCGTACCCGGGAATCACCTTCCCCTTGCGCACATTAACGTAGGCCTCGCCATCGAGTTTCTCCACCTTCTTGACGGCGACGGAGACGTCACCGTCAGCTACGCTGACGTCGCCGAAGAGCTTTCGGAAGAAGGTTCTAGACCATTCGAGACAGTTAGTCTCCGCCCAGTGCCAGTTGTGAACGTTGGTGCCGTCGGCGCGCTCCGTCACGATCCAACGTTTATCACCCTCGCCGAACTTGGCCATCGAAACGGAACTGAACGTGCAAATAACGGATTGTGGTGTTTTGTTGAAGGGAAGAGAACGGTGTTTTAATAATAACGGTGGTGTTGGGTTTGGGTCTAGAGGGTTCGGGAGTTGGAAGGATCTAGAATGCGATGGTGTTGTATTCCAGCGAAGTGGGAAAAAATGAAGAAAGGGAAGAAACGGAAGTCTGGTAAGAGGGAAGAAGGATCTAGAAGACAGCAGAGACACGAGTTTTCAGTTACAGCCCAGGTTAGCCGCCAAAGGCCCACAACTTTTGCCTTTGCACAATCAAATCTCATATCATCCAATAACTTTTTTTTTTTTTTGTAATTTTACAAATTTTTCTCCTATTTATTATCAACAAATTTCCACTAAGTCTTCATTTTCTTTAGAAAATTAGTTGTCACTGAAAATTGAACTTTTACTATAATTAAAAGCTCACTAGCCATTATAATAACTTAGGAAGATTTGAAAAAAAAAAAAAAAAAAAAAATAACCTAAAAAAAAAAAAAAAAAAAAAAGAACTTACCTAAAACATGAAAAGTGACACAAAGTTGTATATCAAAATTAAGTACAGAAATTCATATAAATTAGAAAATAGATCTTACTTGGTTTTGTGCATGTGACTCATTATATTTCAATATTATTGAGATCGAATAATAATAATAATAGTATTTTTAAAGGTAATATACGATGATAATTAATTATTATTATAGTTTTTTTAATAACTTGGACAATAATAATTTTTTATTTTTTTTATTTACGAAATATTTAATTTTAATTTTGATATTTTTATTGGATATAGTTGTTTTTATTCAACTCATTTAAATATTATTGTCGATGATAAACTGGTTAGATGTAATAAAAATGTGAAATATTTTAAAAAAATAAATATTATTACAACATTTGTACGTAGATTTCTCTTTTTCTTATTTTGTTTTGCGGTTTATCTCACAAATCCGTAAATTATTATGTGGAATTAACTAATAAAATTAACCTGTAATTCAGCAAAACAAGACTGACTAAATTGTATTGTTATTCTTACATAATTTACCTAAATATATATGTTCAACATAAACATAAGAGTTATTTTGCTATCCAAATTATCTAAGTTTGCTACATTTATAATCCTTTTTATCAAGTTTTAAACTCCATTTCAAAAAATTTATGACTATTCAATCCATAATAAGAACTTAAAGAAACTTTAAAAATGTTCTAAATCAATTTATGATATGCATAAAGTTAATACTTCTATATAAGTCTGTGCTCTTTAAAATTACTTTTAGCAAGTATAAAATATATTATACTATTTAATTTTCAGATCTTTATTTAGTTATTGATTTTCAAATTGATAATTCAAAATCCAATATTGTATTTAAGATACAATATATACTCATAAAAACAAATTCTAAATAAAAAATGTAAGTCTTACATACTAAAACAAATCCTCCATACCTTATAAATTATCAATACTATCAAACATAATTAATTCTTACATACTAAAACAAATCCTCCATATCTTATAATTATCAATATTGTCAAACCTAATTAATCTCACAAATAAGATTAACTCTCTTTATCTAAAATTTGCTTATTTTCTAAGAAGGGTAAAAATTTACAGTGAAGGAAGTAAAGAAAGAAAAAGAAAAAACACACCTAAAAACTTTGGTAACTTAGAAAAATATCCAAACCACCAAAACACAAATTAGAATTTGAACTAGTTGAGGAATAAACTTTCTCATTTTGTTAATAGTAAGAGATCTCACAGCCTTCACATAAAAGTCACTTAAAAGTTATATAAAGTAAGGTAGAGATTTTTATAAAAAAATAGGACTTATTTTTAAAAAAATATATTCTAATGAATTAGATTTGAGTCACTATTTATCGAATCATTAGTGCAATTTAATCAATAAAGATGAAAAATGATTTGAGATGGTAGAAGAAGAAAAACTTGAGTAGAGAAAAGAAAATATTCAAGAAAGAGAAAACAAGGAAAAATTAAAAACAAAGTCTTAAATTTATAATGTTATTTTTTGTTTTTGAATTTAAAATAAGTTTTTTATTGTAATTCTAGTGTTAAAAGAACATTTTCAAAAGAGTTTTATACAGTGTGCACACATATTTTTTTTTATTTCATATTAAAATTATAATAACTATAATTTTTTGTTGGATAAAGTTAATAGAAAGTTTTTTTTTTTGGTTATTTAATTTCTAGTGTTGTTTTCACAATGACTAGGATGATTTCTATAATATTGTGACATATCCATTTTTTTTCCTAGTGATTTGGATATGTCTCATTCTATTTCCTTTGAAACCATGGGACAAGTTATTTGAGACTGATTCTTCCTGCACCTCCATACCTCAATACTGATTTTTTGCACTTCCATAATTTTATATATTTTCATTTTAGTTTTAAGGAAAAAGACGAAAATATCCTTTAACAGATTTAATTTTTTTTTCACAAATTGTACAAACTGTAATGTAATTAAATTTTTTTTCTTTTTACGGATTGTACAAACCGTAATACAATTAAAAAATATTATTATTGCGGATTGTACATTCCGTAATTATTTTTTTCTGCACCTTTTATATTGCGGGTTGTACAAACTGCAAATATAAATTTTTCTAAATATATTACGGTTTGTAAAACCCGCAATGCATTTAATTTTTTTTGTATTACGGGTTGTACAACCTGTAATGTATTTTAAATGATAATATTTTTTAATTGCATTACGGTCTGTATAATCCGTGAAAAGAAAAAAAATTGAATTTGTCGAAGGGTATTTTCGTCTTTTTTTCTCAGGACTAAAATAGAAATATGCAAAATTATGGAAGTGCAGGAAGTCAGTATGGATGGAGGTGCAAGAAGAATCAGTTGTTATTTGAAAATACTCCCACATTAACTTTAGCTTTATGGGTCTTGAGAGTGAAATCATGTCTATGATAACTTTAGGGTAATTGCTTCCTGCACCTTACGTATGAATGAACATTTATATTCTTGTTAAGGAAGATAAAAGAGATTAGAGTATTTTAGAAAACATTTTTTCGAAAAAGACTGGTTGTAGCGGGTGTGAAATGTCTTATGAAAAATATTTTTTGTAGGAGGTTTTTATATTATGAAAAACATTTTTTGTAAGAGAGTTTTGTATTATCGAAAACATTTTTCGTAAGAGGGTTTTATATTATGGAAAATATTTTTCATAAGAATGTTTTTTCATTACGAAAAACATTTTTCGTAAGAGATTTTGTATTATGGAAAATATTTTCTGTAAAAGCTTTTTGTATTATGAAAAACTTTTTTCGTAAGAACTTTTTGTATTATAAAAAACATTTTTCACAGAAGGAGGGGTGTGAGGAGGAGTGCTTATGAAAAACGTTTTCCACAAAAAGAGATACGAAAAAAACGTTTTTCGTAAACACTCCTCCTCACACCTCCTCTTCCGAAAAATATTTTTCATAATACAAAAACTTTTTATGAAAAACGTTTTCTATAAGGCATTTCACACACCTCACAACCCTTTCGGAATTCGTTTCCCAGAATCTTATTTTTTGGATATGAATACTACAACAACCTTATACCTACTCTGCACCCTGTATGTAATGCGAAAACAGAAATCACTTACCTTCCACTCACGATGATGCTGTCGGAAAGGCTTTCTTTGTAGCATCCACCACCACGGTTATCGCATAACATCTACACCACTTAACAGCTTCCACTGCATTATTTTCTTTTTGAATATTCTCGCATTTGACATTATGATATCATGAAGAGATGAAAAAGGCAAATGTGAGGATGCAGTAAGCAATTGCCTAACTTTAGCTCAATTGTAAAATAATCATATCAATGTTTGGTCTAAAACAAAACACTTCATCTAGAATATCTCAATTTATTCTCCATATACCCAATTTCTTCATAAGTTAGAACTTTTTTTTTTTCAACAGCAAAAAATGAATAAAATAAAAGGAATATTTAAGAAGTATTCCAACTCTTATGCAACACACTTTATTTAAAAGAGTGTCACAACTATCAAAACAATAAATTCATATAAACAAAACAGTCTACTAAACAGATCAGAACTAGATCCTAGGGACACCAGAAAAAAGTTAAACTTATGATTGTAATAAGCCTATATATACTCAACTTAGGGACCATAAATACTTTTTATGATTTGTTTCTTTATCTTTTCTCTCTTTTCAATTCATTAAAATTTTCAACAAAAGTTAATTTTCTTATTTCAATCTCCCTAAAAAAGAAGTATGTTTCTAAATTTTGTTATATAGAATTTCTAAGTACATTTTGCATGACAATAACCATAATTCTCTTCCAAATATTTAAAAAATTTTCATATCTAAGGTTCGAATTTAAGATCACTAATTAAACTATAACAATTATGTAGCAATTATCCATGGACTCTATATTTAATTTTTGTTTTCATTCTTTTACAATTCTAATTTAAAAAAACATTAAAGTTAAATTATATTTATACTTTTTTATAAAAATGTTGTTTCATTAATTCCATTAATTTCTCAACGTTTTTAATTTTTTTGAAATTATTCTAAAATAAAAAATATGATTTTAATTTATGTAAATATAACTAATTTTTGTTACATTCTTTCGAATCTTTTGTTAGTTTTAATGGTTGTAATTTTTTTTAAATCTTTGAAAATAAGGTTACTGTTATATGTTTTTTTGGCAAGTATCTTATCCATTATTTGCTAATAGTTTGATAAAAAAGAAAAAAGAAAAACATATCTTATAAAAACAGTTGTTGATATTATATGACTAGAATTACATAATCTCATTATGAAGTATGTATTTGGCTTTTGTTTTAAAACAGATAGATGTAAGTTTTCGCTCAAATGGTGAAGGAGCTCATGTGTTGGATTGAAGAGCATGGTAATGTTAAATTAGCATTTTTTTTTTCTACGTACAAAGTAAAGGATACTTAAAGAAAACATACTGAGATGCTGTGAAATAGCACAAAGCTCTAAGATGAATAGTTGGATCATTTATGTAAAACATAAAATAAAAAAGACGATAAACACCAATTATCTGTCATCATCATATAAAGGTGATGAAATCGTAAAATGCTTACCTGTAAAACTTTTAGTAAAGAAATCATAAAATTAACATATGAGTAGAACTTTTATGTTCAGCAGTGAAACCTTCTGAAACTAGTATTAATCTTGTCTTGAAACATAAGCTCAATAACTGAAAATAATAAAAGATAACTGAAAGAAATAAGAAAACTTACAACTAATAACCATAGATGAAAATCTCTGCTTTGCTAAGATACAAATATCCATTTTAACTCAATTATAAATTTAGAAATCCTCAAATTCAGACAAATACTTATAAGAATTATAAGCGGGTGACAATACAAATGGGCATAATTACAAACTAATTCAAAACCAACTTTAGAAAATAAAAGACTAAAAGGGTAATCAGTATGAAACCATCCATAGATTTCTATAAAAGACTGTAAACAATGACAAAGTACACAAATCCAATCCTGTAAAACCAAGCAAATAAGTCTAGAAAAAGTGGAGAAAGATAAATGTCTAAAAAATATAAAAATAAATAGGCAAATTAATGTTGGATAAAGTACAATTATTTTTTAATCAATAAAATAAATCTATAAATGTAGTTTCTGAATATTTAAGAAAGATGAGGATAAAAAAATCAATAAAAATCAAAGAATAAAGTTGAAAATAATAAAATTTAGCTATAAAAAGATAATAGTAAAATATTAAAAATTATTATATTTAATCAAAGTTAGCTCAAAGTTGAATATTGATAGATTCAACGATAAATAATGAGTTGATATTAAAACAAAGTACAAAAACTATACAAAAAAGACACACCGTAAACTCCTTATCACCATCAATCTTTTAAGTAATGCACAGAAAATTTTGTACGTGATAAGTTAATAAAGTAACAATTATTTTCTACATGAAAATAAAATTTTAAAAATTATATTTTAAAAAATATAATAAGGTCTAAATTCTAAATTGAAAAAAATATATAAAAGTGTAAAAATGTATTATTTAAAAAAGTAAAAATTATCATTACAAACAATAAAAAATTATAATATTTCTACAAAATCATTTAAATATGTAAAAATAATGTTTAAAAAAATAAAATGTTAAGAAATATAAATAAATGTTTTAAAAACATTGAAATAAAAAGAATAATGCGAAAAATAGAGGATAAAGTTTAAAACAATAAAATTTAAAATTTATGATATTGAATATAATAAGGTATAAATTCTAAGTTGAAAAAAATATATAAAAGTGTAAAATATATTATTTAAAAAAGTAAAAATTATCATTATAAACAATAACAAATTATAATATTTCTACAAAATCATTTAAATATATAAAAATAATGTTTAAAAAAGATAAAATGTTGAGAAATATAAATAAATATTTCAAAACTATACAAATAAAAAAAGTAATAGTGTAACAACCTAGAAAATCTGTCATTTGAGTGAAATGGTGGAAGTGGAATGAGCACTTGATTATTATATTATTAAACTAAACGTATTTATAGAAAAAGTAAGTAGTCAAGTCTCATTTCAACTCAAGCCATCATCTCTCTAAAAACCCCTAACCTCTTTTCCTCTGACTTCTCTCTAAGTTTCTGTTTCCATACCTCATCAGTTTCTTAAGCGGAGCCCACCGTTGGACTCGTGGCGGAGAATAGAGCAAGTCTATCCGATCAGAACCTCCGTTAGAGTAAGTTCATCTTCTGCCCCTTTTCCTTAGAGCAGATTTAGGTTTTTGTTTTTCCATGTGGCATCTGAGCCATCAGACGGTGCCTTTGTGAGCTCAGTTTTCTAGTGTGTTAGTCTGATCGTTGATCAGAGATCCTTTGGTGCAGATTCGAGTTCCTGAGGATCTTAAGCTTTTGGGAGTGTTAGAGAGAACTTTCACTGCGATTAAGGTAAGGGAAGCTAACCTTAG
>Ga0209489_108341_pt1 | contig 14260 bp, 10 predicted proteins | sample SiratrowhiteBW_FD_187527 | JGI IMG/M metagenome (GOLD analysis project Ga0209489, IMG submission 187527) | Root nodule microbial communities of legume samples collected from California, USA - Siratro white BW (SPAdes) (version 2) | ecosystem: Host-associated > Plants > Roots > Nodule | place... | reverse complement strand
CACACACATAAATATATATATATATATATATATATATATATATATATATATATATAATTACTTGTTAGTACAAAGTTCACGTGCATGCAAATTTATGATAATTAAACAATTATCTATGTTTAATGTTTAGTTTTAATTTTTTATTTTAATTTAATAATTAATAAACTTTATTTTCGTATTCATCTATTTTTAATAATTTTATTATATATATATATATATATATATATATATATATATATTTATAATTAAGTATAACATAAGATATTATTAAAATGATAATAAGTATAACCTAAGATAAGTAAATATATTTTAAATGAAATATATTAAATATTATGTAATAACTTATGTATGAAATCATTTATAAAAGTAAAAAAGTATCTAATAATTTAATTAATTAAATTAGCTATGGTCAAATTCCTATAAATACAAATGTATTAAATTGTATTGCCATATTTTAATGTTTTTAAATTTTATAAAACAACTTACTAGAGATGGTTTCAATCTTATTAGCCAGATTATTTATTAGACATGGTTCCAAATTGGTGGTCTTGAGAATAAGCACTAAATGAGTGATATTTATATTATTATTAAATTGTTAGATAGACGTGTCTCAATAATATGCAAAGGGTTGGAAAATTTGCTACTTATCAAAATGACTATATATTAATACAACTTTCTATAATTTTGTTTTATAAAACATATCTCAACATATATACAATCTTAATATAGAAATATGTAATGGGATCTAGATTTGTGGTTTTGAGACTAAGCATGACCTATTTTCTCATCAAATTGTTAATACGGTGTCTTATGGAATGGTTGTTTGTTTCAATGTATATAGGCTAGCCCGTGAAAATCTATCACACACAAATGTTAATGTAATATCTTTATTAGAAAAATACTTTAGTTGGTGGATGAATAATTTTAATAAAGATAAATTTTGAATGGATAAATGGTATAAATTTATTAAATAATTTATATTTATTTATTTTGTTAGAAATTTTATTTTTCTCAATTCTCTATGAAAGTAAAGTATAATTAGAATATTATTACATCGAGATAATATAATTTCGAGAAGATTGTGGGGAGAATATTTAGCCAAACTAATCAGTTTTAATCCTACTTTCTTTTTCACTTTTGAATTATTGTCTAAGAAAGAATGTGGTTGGAATAGTTTTCTCCATAAATTGTTAGATACGTGTGTCTCAGTAAGTATGATGGCTAATGGTACTTACTGTAAAGAGACGAAGGAATTGAGATATGTAGAAGTGGAGAAATTATATGGGGAAGGTAAGCTGAGTTATAATTATTTCTGACCATGGAAGGATCATCAAGTGTGAGAATTCAGTAAATTTGAAGATGAATTCTCAAAGCATGCTTGCATCCTGTAAATTCTATTTATAAGGACAATATTATTTGATAAATTCTAATAATTTATAACGTTTGTCATTGAATGTTACTGATAAAATGAAGACCTACTAAAATAATTTAAAACAACATGATCAGAATCTAATATAGAGACGGATTAATGAGTTCCCTTTGAATTTTTTTTATTCAGTATTTTTAATATATATTTATTAAAGGATTATTTTAAATTTGAAATTTAAACATGTAAATAGTAATATTTTATTATAAAAATATAATTATATTATAGAGATAATTGTATTTTTTTTATCTTTTCTCGATAAAATACTAAACTATATAAATTTTAAGTTTTTAGTGTAACATCGCTGGCAAAAATTAAGTAGTTATACAAGCATATCAATCTAATGACCATAATATTTACAAATTTATTGAAATATGTTAATTCAAAATAAAAAGAATGAAAAACATATAAAAGTATAAATATTTGGATAATTTACTCTATTTGTTTTTTTATGTTCCTTAGCACCATAGGTTAATGAGTGAAAACATGACTACATCAAAAAGTTCCAAATCTTCTCCTTAAAACCTACCATTTCATACTTTAAAATATTATACTTTTTAAATCGTTTTTCCTAAAACTCAAAAACGTTAGGAAAGTATAAATTTTCTCCTTAAAAAGAACTTTTCATAGGCCAAATTTATCACTACGAACTAAACTAGGAAATGTTTATTTGTTTAACTTTGATCTCATAGTCAACCATCAAATTCATTTATAGCAAGAAAACAATAATTAGTTCTTTGAAAGAAAAAGTAAAACTTATTCAAAATCAAAATTTCATCTGATTAAATTATTTATATCTTTGATCTTCTTATATGTATTATAATAGAAGAAAGAATAACAACAGAAATATAGAGAAAAGTCAAAATTTATATATCATGATAGAGAGATAAAATGTTTTATATAAATGAAGAATAAATTTTGTTTTTTTATATATAATGTTTATAACTTTCAATAATAAATAATTCATTATCTTTTTAATCTAATTTTCCTTCTTTAAATTTATAAAACAAGTACTTACATTTAATACTTTGTTCTTTCATCAAATGATATTATTATTATTATTATTATTATTATTATTATTATTATTATTATTATAAAAATTATAAATGATTTTAGTTAATAATGTATTACATCAATAATCTCTTTATATTAATCATTTCAATCAAATACAAGATTTACAACTAACATTTTGAGACACATTCAGAAATATTTCATTTTTTTCGATTGCCATTTTTTCTCCTTTTTTTTTTTTTTTTTTTTGTTTTTTTTTTTTTTTTTTTTTTTTTTTTTTTTTTTTTTTCTTACATTTTTAAGTTTCAAATATGCTTTAGATCTAAGTACATGACTCAAGATCTACGTGTTGAGTAATTTTTAGAAAATAGATTAATTGTTTTTAAGTTACACAGAAGATTTGCCGTAATTTGTTTTTAGATATATAATTTTTATCAAAATAGAATAATGTTATTCTTATGTTTCCAACTATTTGAAAGCACGAGTGAAAAAAAAAAAAAACTATTCTTTGGGTTAACTACTATTTTTCTAAAAGATAATTTATTTAAATATTTGAGTTTTAAAATATAATTAATGAAAAATTTCGTAAAAAGATATAATAAGATTGATACAAGTTTTATTATAAAACATTTAATGTTTTTAATAAAATGTGAAATTGATGATTTGATTGTAATTTTAGAAAAATCAATATTTTTTTTTATAAATTTTGGCTCCCCAGTCATTATATCCTGAGTTTATCCCTGGGCTAATTTAGTGAAATCGTGATTTGATTAGCTTTTATTTTAACAATGTATATTAAGTAAAAAATCAAATAAATTATTAAAATTTATAACTTATCCATTAATATTAACTTGAGAAAATCCAAATTTATATTTCAATATAATGTTATTTAAATTTGTTGATAAAATTTCAACTATTAATTTAGTAGTTCAACTAGTGATCAATCCTTATTCCGATTTCAAAATGTTATTTTGATCAAACGTTTTATTATCACTAGGATAAAAGTAACATTTTAAAATGATATAGGCTGACAAAAAAATAATGTAAAAGGTGAAAATTTCATAAATAACTTGATATTTATTAGTTATTACTAGAATTCATGTAATATGAATATACATTTATGCTTTGAAGTGATGTAATATGCATATATTAGTTGTAATCAATATAATACATATCTAACATATCATATTAACTATTATTAGAATCGAAGTACTAAGTACATGTTAAATCAATTTAAAGCACAGTAGACATTCGTGTTATTAAGACCACCACTTCACATATGATTTGTTTACTAGAAGTTAAATTCTTCACTCTATTACTATTTTCGTTTTTAAGACTCCTATTCTATTGTACTTTATTCTTAATTTCTTAACTATTTATCTTTGTTTCATATTTATTTGAATTTCATTTGCACGCTTTGGTTTGTAACTTCCGTGTTCTACGTTTTGATATTTAAACGTCTATTTTTCTTAAAAAAATTAGAAGTTTGATTATTACTAACAATTTTGTAGATTTGAATATTAAATTTCTCGGCATGTTATTCAGTTTAGTAAGTACAAAATTTTAAAAACATGATGTTGAAAAAATCCTTTCTATGTTTATTATAAGTTCTAATTGCTACAAAATGCACTTAGAGCCACAACCTACATGTAAAGTGACACATCTAATTAGGCTCTACAATTTATCTAAAAATCCATTTTCTACACCAGTATCTACATGTGTCAATCAACTAATATAATGTGTAAAATAACTTATATAAAAAATTTATTCAAAATTATAGATTTTGATTCTAAATTTTTTTCTTGTTTAGTTTCTAATGAATCTCAACCTATTATGATATATGAATTAAAAAAAAAAAAAGATGTTAGAAAGGGTTGCTATCACTCTTTCTTTATACATAGTTTGACACTCACAACATAAAAGGTTTTAGAGGTTGTTATTTAATTAGATTGCTATTTATGACAGCATGGTTGATTTTTCTTGCAATATCTTTAAAGATTGTATTTAAAATGATAGAGTACTTACGAAAACTAGGCAATTCCTTTTGTTAGGTAAAGATATCTTGTTATTTACTTTCGTCCAGGACTTGTAATTTCTACACACTGTCATAATTTGTCACATATCAATGAGTTCTAAATTTTATATTATTACCTTTGCATTCCACAGTTGAACACACGACACATTTTGAACAGCAACACTGAATCCAAATCGCAAAATTTCACAATATTCAACGAAACACCTTGAGCGAGATTGCAGATGTAGCCACGATAACCCAATTCCAGAAAAAGGTGTTGGTTTATAAAGGGATTTGAGGATTGTTAAACACTATGTTTAATTATATTATATTACACATTTACTGAACAATCAACATTTGCGTATTCGATTAGCATATTTAATTTTAGTATGTGTTTTGCAACATGATGCAAGAGCTATGAAAGAATGATTTTTTTCAATTCAAACATGTACTTACTATCACTTGCGAACAAAAGTTATTATTGGAAATGAACTGGGCCTGCAAGGGGGAGGAAGGTATGGAATATACCGTGAAGTGAACTCTGTATACAAGAGGTTGAAGAGTGGAATTACTGTGACAGGTTTTGGAGAGCTAAATCTTTGCCATCAGCTCAATTTTGTGCACAGAGAGTTCTACTTAATAAATTACCGACTTATGATAAGTTATATCAGAAAAGAGTACATCTCAATAATACTAGGTGTACTATGTGCGAGAATTATGATGATACTTCTAATTACTTATTTTTCATATGTGAGATTACAAGTAAAATTTGAAAAATGATTGATTTGTGGATAGAAGTTCAATTTGTTCACCATCATAAAGCAAAGGTACACTTCCTTGGCTTTGATTTGATATACATGAGCACAAAATGTAACATAGTATGGAGAACAATGTAGATAGCATCTGAGTATTTGGATTCATAAAAGCAATGTTATTTTTAAGAAACATAAGTGCGATGATATGAAGATTTTTACTTTAATTCAAACTAAAACTTGTGCATGGATTAATAGTAATAAACAAGGTTCTCTTACACGAATTGGTGCCTACATCCAACTACATGTCTCAAATCAATGGGATGACAGGAAGTTTCAAGAGCTGCAAAGAGGGATTCTGCAGGAAAGAAAGCTATATGTATAAGATATGCTCCGTTTAGAAGCTGCCATATTATAATCAGGTAACAGAGCTTGTGTATGTAATACTTTTGTTTTGTTTTGTGGTCTTGCACACTATTTTTCAGCTTTATGTTTTATGTTCCAAAGTATCATCAGGCTGCAGGAAGGTATATCTTTTTGCTATGTTTTTGCAGGTATTTTGGACAATATCATGCACAACATTGCCATTTATCTGATACAATACAGCATACTTCATAGTAGATACATTATGGATAGTTAATGATGTCAGCTATAATCATAGCCAGCAGAATTATGTCTTCTTGGAGGTTCACAGTATAACTCTGGTGTATATGCATAATCCAAGTCCTAGGTGCATCAGCAAGGTTAGACCAAAGAGAGGATAAGCAGTAGATGAGTTTTGTGTGCGGCAGCCTGCAAGTGACTAATTCAAATGCAAATATCAAGCCATACACTTTTTGAGGTGCTTATATGATTGGAAGAGCTCACTGCAGCACTTTCAACAACCGATTATACCACTTCAACAACACTGCAAACCATGATCCATTTCTGATTGCATTTTAACACACATATGCAGTGCCATAAATGTTTTCTGCAAAAATACTCTTGTTTGAGCTTTGGTTTGTGGTTTTGATGCTTGTACACTAACAGGTGAAGTAGCAATGCAGGGCAATATGCAGGGATGCATGAAATCTTTGGTCCATAGTACATAGGAACCAATGTTTTATTTTACTTTTTTAAAGGGTTGAGATGATAACACTAAGATTAATATATGTTAGGGTAAAAGAAAAGTGTAAAGAAAATATGCAAAATAAAAAATTTTGAAACTTTATTTTTAAAAATATTTTTTTCCTCTTTCTCTCTAACTAAAGGTAAAAAAGACAATTGCCATTTTTATATATATTATTTTCTCTAACATAAAAAAAGAAATAAAGAGCTTTCAATTGTAGGGCACAAAAACTCATGCAAAGACTCACCCAAGAAATTTGCTAGGACATGTGTAAGAAAAAAGTCTCAAACAACCACATGCTATGCAAGCCTATGGCTATCATAGTACAGTTAGCTATTGGCATTTCACACTTTTGTGATCCATGCCTGCAATATTCATTAAAGTCAGCTTGCTGCTCATCACAAAAAAATGGCACAGTTAACTGTATACAAGAAATGAAAAGAAAAGCAAACTGAAGCACGTTGTCATGATGTTAAGTAGTGTTAAATATTCATTTTCCTCTTCATATACATCAGTTTATATGAAGTATAATATACATATTGGATCAAAGTTTTACACCAACTACATAATACAGACCAAGGAAAATACTGTCTAAAAAAGAAGAGTTAGTTCCCAACAAGACAGTATAACATCTTATATATCTGTAATATGAATGCTTCAGCTACGTCTCTTTTCATCCAAATCGCAGCTATATATATACTACATCTAATGGTCCATGATTAATCAGTAATCAATGCTTTTTTTATGACTGGTTAATTGGATAAAAATTGGCCAACATGAACGAACGTTGGTCCCAAAAACTTAATTAATCTGAAGTAACATCTCGATCATTAACTAGCGAAAAAGATTTACCATATCTGTGGAGCATTAAATGTAATGTGCCCTTAATTACCTTTCTACTAGATAAATAACTCTCTAAAAAGAGAGTCTGGACAGGGTCTGAATTGGTGGTTTTGACACTAAACTGGTATACGTTTTCTCCTTAAATTGTTAGATACGTGTGTCTTAATTTATCAGTAATATAATCATACTTTCTTTAAAGGGTGAAGAAATGGAGATATATACAACTGAAAAATGTAGCAAAACTAAGCACCTGATCTCATGGAAGGATCCTCAGGTCCGAGGAAAGAGGAATGGAGTAAATTTGAAGATGAGTTTTCAAAACATGCATGCAAATTTATTTGGAGGGAAAAATGGTACCATGTTTATCATGGAGAGTACGTAGGTGTAACACTGTAAGTGTCTTTTCTTGTAGCAAAAAACTGTAGTAGCACATTTTTGTTCTGTTCAGCTATTTTTGTGTACGATTGCCTGCATAATTTTACTTCAGTATTGATCATATTTGATTTTAACAGGGTATCCTTGTTAGATCCTGTCATGTTTAGATTGATGACTCTTTTGATGTCTTCGACCTTCATATTTCAAACTAGTATACCATAAGATGCATTTTCCTTGGAGAATTTTAACTATATCAGAGTCATTTTGTACTACACCCTACATGCATATGTTAGTTATTTAATATATAACATGTTCATCTAATAATTTGAAATTATAGAATCAGTAAAACTTAAAGGGGTCTAAATGAAAATTAGACACCCTGCAATTCATCATATTTTATATTCTTTCTTCTTCCTGCATCCAAATGAAGCAAAAATAAGTCCCTAACAACAACTGCATAAAAGTTATGCTTGATGACTGGTAATTATCATACTTCCATTTAAGATAGATCAGAAATCTCAACGTTTATCCTTTTGCCTATTTCTTTCGTTTTTGATAAAAGAATATGAAAGGCGAAAAAATATAAATATTATTTTTAATTCGTTATTTATACCATTCTACTTCCGTAACAAAATACGAGACACGCACTTCATAAAGCACAATCTGTCTCTCCAAACAAATTATAGTAAATAATAAACCTAAATAAAATATATCCTTGGAACATTAACAAACTCATTCTATTAAATGGATCCGGGAACTATTTTTGCTTAATAGCTTTATAAGTTTATTTTATATGGGCTTGAATATTCCTGGGACTCAATTTTTGAAAAAAAAATAATTATGTAGAAAACACAGAATCTGTATAAAACTTAATAAGTATTAGATTAATTAATTATTTAATTTTGATATGTGTTTTGCAACATGCTGTGTTATTATATATGTCTTTACACTTAAACATGTACTGACTTTGAAACTTATGTATACTGATGTTATTCTTGTAAAAAGGTGGACTTTTATAGGCACAAAGGTTATGCTTAGTAGGGGTGTGAAGACCATTTTTGGAGAAGAGAAACATTTAAAACTTAAATCGAAAAGGAAGTTTAAAAAAAAAAAATTAATTTTGGGATGTAAATATTTTTCTTCATTTTTGTCACTTTTCTTCCGTTTAAGATAAGATTATATTAATTATTTCTTTATCGACAAAGAATAAATAAATATTAATTGAAGTATTTGCAGGATACTCCAATTTTTATATAAAAAGTTTATGGTATACATGTTTAAGATTATAATAATTGTATTTTATAAAAAATTCTTCTTTTGTTTTCTTTTTATTTTCTTTTCTCTTGTCTAAACATAAAATAAAAATAATAATTAAAGAGATTAAATATTCGTGCTAAAAGACTTACCCGGGGAAATTTTCCAAGACATATGACTAGTCTTGAAGTCACTCATCTCTACGATAAGCACTGTTAAATATTGATTTCCTTTTCAAAATCAGTTTATATATTAAGCACAATAGTTATTTTGGATTAATGTGTTATACCTATAATATACAGTCAAATCAACAAACACAAAAATGGAAGATACCCAAAAAAAAGAGTTGGTTCTATAAGATAGTACAATAACTTGTATATACAGTGTTACTATCTCGATCTTCTTTGTCTACGTCACTTTTCATCCTAAAATCGCAATTATCCACAACATCCAATGTCCATGACAATGGTTGAATTAATAATAAGATTAGATAAAATTTGAAGATGGGTAAATTGGTTTCAAAATTAATCAATACTAGTCAATTCAAAAAATTAAATGATAACATTGATCATTATCGCTAAGTAAATTTACCATACATGTGGAGCATTAAATGTAATATACGTATTTTAGTATAGTGAAAACTTCCTAATAAGGGGTCTGGTTTGGTGGTTTTTGAGACTAGGCGTAGTATACGTTTTCGCCATAAATAAATTGTTAGATACGCGTGTCTCGATAAATATCCTATATAGTGCTACTTACTTTAAAGAGACGAAGGAATAGAAATATATTGAACTGAACAAATTATATACAGAAAGTAAGCTCAGTTATAATTAATTGTGGCTATAGTGCAAGCCATGGAAGAATTACCAGGTATATTGTACTCCGTAAATGTTTTTTTAATCGCATAATTTGTTAAAGTATTTTTTATTGTGTAAAGATTGAATCATGTTAAATACTATGATTTATATAATTGTTTGCTTAAAAAAATGGAAGAATTATCAGGTTTGAGAAAAGGAGCATGGAGTAAATTTGAAGATGAACTTCTCAAAGCATGTATTGATCATTACGGGGAAGGAAAATGGCACCTTGTTCCTCAGAGAGCAGGTCCACTTCTATTTATTTTATCATTGTTCGTTCATTGCCTGTGGTTGAAAATGATTCAATCATATAACTGAGACATCCTCATAAAAGTTAATGAACATTTTATGATTTTATGAGTTAAATGTTGTTGTGTTTGGTACGTAGGGTTGAACAGATGCAGGAAGAGTTGTAGATTGAGATGGTTGAACTATTTGAAACCAAATATCAAGCGAGGAGATTTTAGTGAAGATGAGGTTGATTTGATTATCAGATTGCATAAACTTTTGGGAAACAGGTTTGTATGTGTGTTATATTCTACTCATTAAATCACACTCATTAGTAATATGACGTATATTTCATATTTGAAATATCAAGTTCGTCTTTGAGTGTATTAAAAGAATAAGTTGATTTGTATATGATGATGTAAAGGAGTTATTCAGATATTCAAAAGACGACCAAATAAACCAATAATTTTTTCGAGATAGATACTACAATATTCTCAAACACATTCTTTTCTAAACACACTTATTTTATAACTATCTCTTATAATTTTTGAGATTTTAATAAAATTTAAATCGAACCATGAAGTTATGTTAAGAGAATGTATTAAAAATTGTGTCGGTGGCACTATTTGTTTTTATACATTAGTTTGAAAATGACAGCACAAATGCTGTGTCCATGTTATTTAATTAGATTGCTATTTATGACAACTATGTAGAGTTACATTGAATTACTTTAAATATGTATTTTAAATGATAGAGTAGGAATGAAAATTAAAGTCATAACATTGCATAAAAGAGATATAATACTTTGAATATCAAATATTATTATTTTGTATTATGAAATAGATGTTTTTACTTATGAATATGAAAATATGAGCACCCTTATATAATTGTGAACGCAGGTGGTCCCTGATTGCAGGAAGACTTCCAGGAAGAACTTCAAATGATGTGAAGAATTTCTGGAGCACCTACACACGACGTAAATTACACTCTCACAACAAAGATTACAAACAAAACCAATTAACACTGAAACCCCATCAAGTTATAAAGCCTGTGCCTCTAGCTTTATCCAAAACTTGCCCTAAGTTACTACAAGGGAAATCTATAAATAGTTCCAAAGTTGGTGTTAGCGAAGAAGCTGCAAGTTCTTCGTCATGGTCTGGGAATTGGTGGGAAACACTGTTAGATGCGAAGGGAGAGAATATTACAGTGAACAACACATGCTTCTTCGGAGAGGAAGATGGAGTGTTTGAACTACGGAATCAAGAACTTACTTCAATTGCTTCTGACTTTCTTACAGAAGGTCAAACTTGGACTGATATGTTTCTTGACCTAGGAATTAATTAGTATATATATGTTTAATTAGTATCTATGATAATCAAACAATTATCTATGTTTAATGTTTAGTTTTAATTTTTTATTCTAATTTAATAATTAATAAACTTTTTTCGTATTAATCTATTTTTAATAATTTTATTATATATATATATATATATATATATATATATATATATATATATATATATATATATAAGTATAACATAAGATATTATTAAAATGATAATAAGTATAACATAAGATTAGTAAATATATTTTAAATGAAATATATTAAATATTATGTAATAACTTGTGTATGAAATCATTTATAAAAGTAAAAAGGTATCTAATAATTTAATTAATTAAATTAGCTATGGTCAAATTCCTATAAATAAAAATGTACTAAATTGTATTGTCATGTTTTAATATATTTTTTAAATTTTATAAAACAATGTTACTAGGGATGGCTTCAATCTTATTAGCCAGATTATTTATTGGGTACATGGTTCCAATTGGTGGTCTTGAGAAGAAGCACTAAATGAGTGATATTTATATTATTTATTAAATTGTTAGATAGACGTGTCTCAATAATATGCAAAGGGTTGGAAAATCTGCTACTTATCAACATGACTATATATTAATACAACTTTTTACAATTTTGTTTTATAAAACATATCTCAATAGATATACAATATTCTTAATAGAGAAATATGTAATGGGATCTAGATTGGTGGTTTTGAGACTAAGCATGACCTATTTTCTCATCAAATAGTTAATACGATGTATTGATATATATGTTAAATATTCTATGGATATTAATTTATAAACTACGATTTTTTTATATTGTTATATTTTAACATAGTTTTCTAAATATATGTTTCAATTTATAAAAATGTATTTTTATCCTAATTTTACAAAAATACACCTCAATAGACATTACTAGCGATCTTGAAAGAGGTCTTATCAAATGGTTGTTTTTGTTTTAATGTATATAGGCTAACCCGTCAAAATCTATCACCCACAAATGTTTATGTAATATCTGTATTAGAAAAATGCTTTAGCTGGTGTAGATGGATAATTTTAATAAGTGTAAGAACAAAAATTTTAATAAAGATAAATTTTGAATGAATAAATGGCATTTATTAAATAATTTATACTTATTTATTTTGTTAGAAAATTTATTTTTTAACAATTCTCTATAAAAGTAAAGTATAATTAGAATATTATTACATCGAGATAATATAATTTTGAGAAGATTGTGTGGAGAATATTTAGTTAAACATCTAGATGAATAGTTTATTTTATATTAAAGATTCAATCTACTTTCTTTTTCACTTTTGAATTATTGTCTAAGAAAGAATGAGGTTGGAATACGTTTTCTCCATAAATTGTTAGATACGTGTGTCTCAGTAAGTATGGTGGCTAATGGTACTTACTGTAAAGGGATGAAGGAATTGAGATGTTAAGAAGTGAAGAAATTATAGGGAGAAAGCTGAGTTATAATTATTTCTGGTCATGGAAGGATCATCAAGTGTGAGAATGGAGTAATTTTGGAAGATGAACATCTCAAAGCATGAGTGCATCCTCATAAAATCTATTTATAAGAAGAATATTATTTGATAAATTCTAATAATTTATTCAGTTTATCATTGAATCTTACTGATAAATGAAAATCAACTAAAATAATTTTAAAAAACACTATCAGAATCTACTTTAGGGACGGATTAATGGAGTTTCCTTTGAATTTTTTTTTATTCAGTACTTTTAATATATATTTATTAAAGGATTATTTTAATTTTGAAATTTAAACATGTAAATAGTATTATTTTATTATAAAAGTATAATTATATTATAGAGATAATTGTATTTTTTTTATCTTTTCTCGATAAAATACTAAACTATATAAATTTTAAATTTTTAGTGTAACATTGCTAGCATAAATTAAGTAGTTATACAGGCATATTAATCTAATAATATTTACAAATTTCTTCAAATATATTAATTCAAAATAAAAAGAATGGAAAACATATAAAAGTATAAATATTTGGATAATTTCCTATATTTGTTTGCTATGTTACTTAGCATCTTAGGTTAATGACTGAAAAGATGACTACATCAAAAAGTTCCAATTTTCTACTTAAAGCCTACCTTTCCATACTTTTAAAAGCGTTTGTCCTAAAACTCAAAAACGTTAGAAAAGTCTAAATTTTATCCTTAAAAGAACTCTTCATAGACCAAATTTATCACCACGAACTAAACTATAAAATGTTTATTTGTTTAACTTTGATCTCATATTCAACCATAAAACTATCTATAGCAAGAAAACAGTAATTAGTTCTTTGAAAGAAGAAGTAAAACTTATTCAAAATCAAAATTTCATCTGATTAAATTATTTATATCTTTGATATTCTTATATATATGTATTATAATAGAAGAAAGAATAACAACAGAAATATAGAGAAAAGTCAAAAGTTATATATTATGATAGGGAGATAAAATGTTTTATATAAATGAAGAAAAAATTTTGTTTTTTTATATATATAATCTTTATAACTTTTAATAATAAATATTCATTATCTTTTTCATCTAGTTTTACTTCTTTAAATTTATAAAACAAGTACTTACATTTAATAATTTTTTCTTTCATCAATAATAATAATTATTCTAAAAATTATAAATGATTTTAGTTAATAAAGTATTACATCAATAATCTCTTTATATTCATCTTTTTCAATCAAATACAAGATTTACAACTAACATTTTGAGACACGTTCATAAATATTTCATTATTTTCGATAGCCATTTTTTTCTCCTTATTTTCTTATGTTTCTCGTATTATTTTTGTTTTTTTTTTTCTTACATTTTGAAGTTTCAAATATGCTTTAGATCTAAAGACATGACTTAAGATCTACGTGTTCAGTAAATTTTAGAAAATAGATTAAATTTTTTTTGAGTTACACAGAAGATTTGCCATAATTTGTTTTCAGATCTATAATTTTTATCAAAATACAATAATGTTATTCTTGTGTTTCCAACTATTTGAAAGCACGAGTGAAAAAAAAAAAAAAATTATTTTTT
>Ga0209489_108340_pt1 | contig 14261 bp, 8 predicted proteins | sample SiratrowhiteBW_FD_187527 | JGI IMG/M metagenome (GOLD analysis project Ga0209489, IMG submission 187527) | Root nodule microbial communities of legume samples collected from California, USA - Siratro white BW (SPAdes) (version 2) | ecosystem: Host-associated > Plants > Roots > Nodule | place: USA... | reverse complement strand
CCAATTATTTCACGTGGTCACGGTAGTAAAATTAGAAAGACCTTTAAGTAAAATACATTAGAAATTGAAAGCATCAATACCAAATTCCGGAAATAAAACCTTCAGTACTAAAATATGCAAAATGTCAAGATTCAATAACAAAATGTACAAGTAACTCAAATCCTACAAAATTTATTATTTTTATATGAATGACAAAAACTATAATGATTTATAATTTTAACAATTAAATGTTAATTTTTTGGGATAAACATTAATTGATTTCAAATATGTTTTCTCATTTTAAAAATGTATTTAGTTTGCAAATAAATTAAATAAGAAAGTAAAAAAATAAAATGAAAACATAACCAACTACAAGAATGGTTCGTTCCAAATTCGATAGACAACAACTGCTTAAGAGAGAGTCAGAGAAAAGCGGAGACAGTTGCAATATTGGCAGTGGCAGTGACACACTCCCTCACTTTCTCATTGCCCTTCTCATGTCTCAAAACTTAAACCTTACTCCCTCCTCACTTTCTCTCTAGTTCAATTCAACATGTCTCCGCCCCAGCCTCGCCGTGTCGATCCCAAAATCTGGAGGGCTTGCGCCGGCGCCGCCGTCTACATCCCCAAGCTGCATTCTAGGGTTTACTACTTCCCTCAGGGTCACATGGAGCACGCCTCTCCCTCACATTTGCTCTCCCCTGCCTTCCGTTCCCTCCCCTTCGTTGCCTGCCACGTGTCCTCGCGTGATTTGCTCGCTGATCCATTCTCCGACGAGGTCTTCGCCAAGCTTGTCCTCACTCCCATCCCTCAACCCTTCCACCACAACCTAAACCACCAGAACGATGATAGCAACAACCAAAACGACGACGACGAGCGCGAGTACCAAAACGGCGTCGTTTCGTTCTCCAAAATCCTCACGCCCTCCGACGCCAACAACGGCGGCGGCTTCTCCGTGCCGCGCTTCTGCGCCGACTCCGTCTTCCCTCCGCTCGATTTCCGCGCCGATCCTCCCGTCCAGATTCTCTCCGTCACCGACGTCCACGGCGTTGCGTGGCGGTTCCGCCACATCTACCGTGGCACTCCGCGTCGGCACCTCTTCACCACCGGCTGGAGCAAGTTCGTCAACCACAAGAAGCTCATCGCCGGAGATTCCGTCGTCTTCGTCAAGGACTCCGACGGAAACGTCTCGGTCGGGATCCGCCGCGCGACGCGGTTGGTCTCCCCTTCCTCTCTTGTGGAGGCGGAGCAGCCGCCGGCGCAGGGGGAGGGGTTTTCGCGAAGCGCAACCGGGAGAATATCGCCGAATGCGGTGGCGGCCGCGGCGGAGTGCGTGGCGCGGAACGCGCCGTTTGAGGTGGTGTATTATCCGAAGGCGGGTTTTGCGGATTTTGTGGTGAGTGCTGAGGTTGTAGAGGACGCGATGAAGTGCGCGTGGGTGGGTGGAATGAGAGTGAAGATTGGAATGGAGACTGAGGATTCTTCTAGGATGACGTGGTTTCAAGGGACGGTGGCTTCTGCCTCTGCCTCTGATAACGGACCTTGGCGCATGCTTCAGGTATGGTTTGTTTGCATCGTGCTGTGTGATTGAGGAATTGCATGAATTAAATGTGTGATTGAGCCAGTTTCGATAAATTTGTTGGAGAAAATAAATTAATCAAGGAAATGTCATGAATTAAATGTTTTTGAGTTAAATTTAACTCAGGTACTCGAGCACTTTTGGAAGCTCATTCATGTGAACTAACTTATCAATGTAAGTTAGTAATCAAATACTTTTATCTCAATTAAAAGGTTTCCTTAAGTTAGAAGTTGATCCAAACAGGACCATTCTTGTGCTGAAAGAAAGGATGGGATTATGCAATGTGCTCTCGAAGTTCTGCCAAATGCCAGCAACTGGTCTTTATTTGGAAAACAAAAATGGAAAGTTTGTTAGAAAAACATGCGTTTATTATATAACAAATGTGAAAAAGTATTTAATAGTTACCATTTTTAGCCTTAATAGTATTGAAAGTGGTATATTTTAACGTGCATTCAAAGATATATGGTTTATGAAGCATAAAATAATAATGAAATCTTGGGATCTTGATAACTTATTGTTTGAAATGGAATTACGAGTTTTTTTAAAAAAAAAAAAATTGGAGAGGGTTAATTGTTTTGCTTTATACCCTTTGGGATTAGTCTCGCTCACTCAATGCACGTGGGGATGATTCTAGAGGGTAAGGAAATTACATCTTATCATATGATCGTTTGTGAATAATAGCGCTTTGTGGCTACAAGATGACAGTTTTAGACTAAGGGCAATGCAGAAAATATTCGCCCTTCAGTATTAATGAAAATAGAGAATGGAAGCGTGATATTACCGAATGTTTGGATAGTTTATATTTACCTTATTCATAAGTAGGTTGAGCTGAAAAAATGGAAGACCAGCTGTACTTTAAGCTTCTTAAGATATATCTGTGTTTTTACTACGACTTGGGTAAAGATGTAACATTTTCACATTTGAATCTCTGAGTGTCTTGCTGCTTTTTATTATTTCTATGTGTCCAAATATTCTACTCGGGGGTAGTATCCGCAATAATTGAGCTATAATTAAGCTCTGCCTCTGTTGATATTGTTTTGTTTAACTGGTAGTTTCGTTTCTTTTAAAATACAGATAGCGATTATCTCCCTTTATTATTAGTTTTCTCTCTCACCTGTAATATTGTATCAACGGATCCTTATATTATGTTATTTGTGATGACATACTCTTTTAATTGGTAAGAAACCTTTGTCTTGGAAATTTTAGTTTTAGGATTTCTTATCTATCGGCTTCTTACCATTTTTTATGATCTCAATATCGTAGGTTAACTGGGATGAACCTGAAGTCTTACAGAATGCTAAACGAGTCAGTCCTTGGCAGGTTGAACTTGTTTCCCCCTCACTTGCACTTCATCCAGCCTTTTCCCCTTCAAAAAGGTTTAGAGCTGACCAGGGTTCTGGACTGTCAAGTGATAGGGAGGGAGACTCCTTCTTTCCTATGACAGGTTTCCCTAACTCAACAATGGGAAACATGGATAAAAGATTGTTGAGTTATGATACTTTTCCTGCTGGCATGCAGGGAGCCAGGCATGATCTATTTTCTGCATCAAGTTTTTCCAACTTTTTAAACGATAACTCTTACATGTACATGGGTAGTACTTCCTTTGGGAACAATACAGTGCAAAGTTTGGGAATTGTTTCAACAGAGCTAAACATTAGCAGTTCTCAATCAGATGACCTGTCACCACATAGCCAGAGTAGTCTACATTCTTTTGACACAGAGTTTACTGGGACCCGGCACTGCAACACCAAAGTTGGTTCTGGTTCAATCCTGCTATTTGGTAAGATCATACAGCCTGCTGAAAGTCATTTGCATGATGCTGCTGATTACGTGGAACGTGATGGCAGCAGGGGCAGCAAAGAAACCGAAGACAGTTGAGGCATGCTATTTGTGAAAATAGTTATGCAACAGATAAATACATGTACAGGTATGCTAATATATCTGATTGAATTTTGTCACTAACTCAGTGATATAATCAGCTATTGTTTTGTATTGGAGAAATGGATTATTTATCTCTATGCCTTTTATTGAACTGTCTCAAATCCTGGTTGAGGTATGTCCTATTGTCTGGTGGAGGGGTATTTCTGATTTCTGATCAAGTTATAGGTAATATGATTCCTCAAACACTCTTGCAATTTGATCTATTGATGACATAGATCTTATATTTCCCAATAATCGTGTTATATATTTAAAGTATTTAAAATTTAAGTTGACTTCAATTAATATTTCTTTTGTTTGCTTTAACTGGATCATCCTTTACAGTTTCTCAATATTAAACAGTTGATCTTAATAACATTTTCATATAATTTATAAAACCTTGGTCATAATTCATCCTATAGTTGTAAATATTATTGACTGGAAAGCATGTTGGAATTTCATTTTGTTTAGATCACGATAGTCATTGCTTCGTTATACATAATACAAACTCATTATCATTGTGAATTGGTTCATTTTGGATGTCTGAGTTGAAAATATGGTTTTAAATCCGTTTATAAGAATATTTTCCTTTCTAAATAATTTTTTTAAGTGTAATGCATCATATTGCTGGAACTAGTGTTGGCTCATTATGTGTGTATAAGATGCAGCTTCTAGTTGCATTGACTTGAATTGCCTAAATGAGAATTATCTGTTTTGAAAGTGATATCTGTCTTAGCATATCACTGAATAGCTTATCCTGTCTAGCTTGATATGTTGTTTGATTCATTGCTACTCTGTGGTATGCTACTAAAATTCATGTATAAATTAATTTGTGCTCATATGTGATGGTCTCCAGTGCAGGCAATCAGGGCTGGCTGATAAAGAAGTTGTCCACTATCTTGGGCTTGTGGTGGTAAAACTAATGTTTCTGAGCTATCTTTATGTTTGGTATTGCTACAACTTGAATGATGAAACTAACTTCATAATATTCAATCAATTGTATGATATTGATATCTGGTATATTGTGTGTACATTTTTAAATACATGCTCGTTTTTCCGTGTTCGATAATGGGACAATAGGATTGAAGATTCCCTCATTGAAATTTGGTTTACATGTCATCAGAACTTAACTAACACATTTGTTTATGTGAGTTGATTAAAGTTAAACAACGTTACGTAAACAAATTTTTTTGTTGGAGCAAGTGACGTGCATTTCATAAGTGAGTTACTTAGTGGCATACCTCAAGTGGTCTGAACCAATAAAAACTCATTTTTCACATAATAAAATTAATATGGCTCAAGTTAAAAATTCGATTTACCAATTTTAGTATTGAAGTTTTTTTTGTAGTCTCTAAATGTGCGTGGCATCGTAAGCGTTCATCGGCGATTTCCCATAGTCACTGAAAATGTGTTGAATTTAGATTTCATATATATATATATATATATATATATATATATATACTCAAAAATATTTACAGATAATTGAATCTCCAATTATAAAGCATTACTATAGAATATTTAACTCAATTTAAAAGTATTTGAAGTTCTAATAATAAATATAGAAAGTATATTTGGAATTCTGTGGAATTCGTTCTGTACATCTCAGTGTATGGGTAATGAATTATTTTAAAATTAATCATGATGGGTAAAATTCTTATGCAGGGTAATTTCTATGGTAACAGTCTAGCACTAGTTAAATCTGAGTCAGCCCCACTTTTACTTTTGGTCATTCTGGATTAAGAAGTAGTCCTATTGTACTTTTATTTCTTCTATTTTCCATATAACCTTTTTTAATACTGGAAACCAAAAAACAAGTAAAATTCATTGTTAATTTTATTACTAATTTTTAAAAATAAGTTAACAGGTTGCACTTTAAGTGTATTCTAGAAAAAAATTGTAACTTGCATTCTATATTATGTCTCTACGACTTTTTTTTTTTCTTTAAAAGGTGTTTTGAGAGACTTAATAATATTTAAATTATCTTTGTGTTTGAAAACATGTAAAATTTTGTAAAGTTGAAATTAAGGATAATTTATATACTTTTTTATGACAGATATACTAAGTTATAAAATGTAAAATACTTTAATGTAGAACCTAATGATCCTATCTTAGCACACTTTGAGTTGGAACATGTTTTTGTTAGAAAAGTATTTTTTATTTATTTTTTAGTTACACGTGCTTTACAAATTTGTATTTCATTCAATGTAATCTTTTAAAATTGATCAATTTAATTTAAATTAGAATTAAAGATTTACTGATGAGGTTTGTGTATTAGTATTTTTTATAAATTATCATAGTGATGATTAAAAATGGTTAAAATTAATTATTTTAAATGCAAGGTTAATGCATGAAATTCATAAAATCTAGTTTTTTCATCACAAAAGCTGTAAAATATGTGAACAACGGTGTGTACTTTTAGATTTTAGGCAAATGAAGATAAACTATATTTGTGCACAAGCCATTCATAGAATTAATGATAAATTGACTTTCCAATTAGAAATAATTCTGCTAACAAGTATATGCTAATTTAAGATATTACTCTTCCACACTTGCTATATATTGTGGTTGAAAATTGTTTGAGAGCAAAAATAGTGGTGAGTGGTGAATCCCACGTGATAGGACAGTTATACAACAATCCCTCATCAAAACGTGTTATTAACCTTCTTGGTCTCCGCTCAAAAGGTTCTGTTAGAACGAAAAGTGAAAACATGTTATTATGTTATATTTTAAATATTTATGTAAAAATAGAGAAGATATTTTGTGTTTTATATGTTAAGGCCGGCCAACATATTTTAAACATTGTCTGTCTAAATTTGCTGAGAATAAATTTAATTATGTGATAGTTTACAATAAAATCTGTCAGATTATTTCAACAAATTTCTTCCGAAAAAGTTTTACATAAAAAAGTGAAATGTATTTTAATAAACTATATTAACTCATAAATAAGTTGAAAATGAAAATTTATAAAAGTTAAAACTATTTAATTTTTATTTCGTTTTTCTATCTTAAAGATTTGCATTGAAAAAAAAAAACAATCTAGTTTACCCAATTAGTGATTGCAAACACGCTTAGCTCGACAGACTTGATTTTATTGATTCTTTTTAGTTGTTTTGAAAATCAAAAATTGTCATTAAACTTCTCTTACTAGACGTAATAAATAAATAATGAGTATTTTAAAATAACGAAGTGTGGTTTTTTATGTAATAAATTAAGTGTACGAAATTAGTTAAGAAGTAATAATGGAATTTAAATTTCTGTTTAATCTTAAATTGAAAAATTGTATTTATGAGATACATGAGTATTAAGGGTTAATTATAAAAAGAAAAAGGTATTTAGTTTTGAGGTAAGGAGCGAGAATCGAATTTTAAATGGTGTGGATTGTTTATGGCCAGAAGGTCGGAGCAAAGAAAAAGGGGTGGACTTAGTAAGCATAGGTGCCATTAGAAATGAGAAGTCTCTCTACCCTTTGTCTCAAAATCAGCCACGCTTCTTTCCTCCTTTTTCTCTGATTCTCCTTCCTACACATAACTTCATCATCCCCTTTCCTCATCCTTAGTGCTCTGACATTTCAAAAGAACTAGAAAAGAAGATAGAGTTTTCAATTGACTTTTAACTTAAGTAAGCTCATTTTATAACTAGGAAGATAAGATATTGAATTTTAAAGACTTGATTTAAGATATTTTCACAGTTAGGGTTTGATCTTTAAGAGTAAGGGTTCTACTTGGTGTTTTGGTTTCACCTTTATTTTTAACTTTTGATTTTCTAGAAACACAAGATCTAATGTAAAATAATTTAACTTATCCTTTTTAAAAAGATTTAGGTTAAAATTCTAAAGTGATAACTATTAATAAAACGAGAAATTGAATTATAAGAATTATAAGAATACTTTTTGAAATTGAATCCTAATATCATAACATCAAATTGGAATGGATGTGGAAAGTTGATTGACTTCGTTGTTTGGTAAGTATTGTGTTTTCAGTGTTTTATTATATTTTAGATGGACTAAGATGTTAATTGGTGTTAATTTAGTGTAAGTCTTGTTATAGTTGAATTGAGACCTTGATAAATTCTAGAAATGAGTAGTTTGATATAAATTGAATACTATGATGTTTGTAATAAGTTTTAGTGTTGTGATATTGGTTTTAATTTGAATTGGAAACGGTACAATTAGTTTTGGAGTGAAAATGCACACTTAAATTTCTTCAATAAAAAATATTTTTTATTGAAAATCATTTTGCGGATAGAAATTTCACTCATCCATTTAGAATGGAAATAATATTGATAGATATTAGCCTCGATTTTGTTTAATGGATTTAATTTTGTTGAATAAATTTTAAAAAATACTTAACTTTAATTATGTGTTTATATGGTTTAAATAACGTGTGTGCGATGTGCTAAAATGACAGTAAGTTTGAAATTAGCATTACAATTGAATTAAGTGTTATGGTATAGATAAATATATACACAAATCTTTATTTAGAATTCCTACTTAAGACATCCATTATTTTTATAATAATATAAAATATCATGTTTTTTATTATGTGCTTAACTACTTTACATAATTTGAAGTAAGTATTAAGTTTAAACTAAGCATCATATATAAGGTACATAAATCAAACATAGTTTTTAAAGTTTGAGACTCAATAAACTTAAAATGTTAGATGATCATTTATATGAGATGAAGAGAATAGTAAACCAGATCAAGTCTGCAAAAGACACAAGATATAGATAACACCTAGACGTTGTCTAATTAAAGACTTAAAAAGAGCAAAATATAAAAATCTTAAGTACAATTCACATGTGCTCAACACAAGATGCATTGCAAAATGTAAGACATTTAAGAGTTATGACAGGTGATGTAGGCAATATTCCTAAGATGATTATGACATAATGCACAAACCATCAGATGTTTGTTTGGTAAAAAATGGTGTTGTCAGACAAGAAGTGAAGAAGTAGAGAAAAATATTGTCCTTTTTTCAACAATTTGAGTACAACAACAAAAAGTGTTAGTGTAAATTCAAACATATTCTGAAAAGGAACTAACATAAGAACATATTACAATACATAAGTTTCAACAACCTAATTTAGAACATGTAAGAAAGGGAAGTTTTTGTACGCAAATACGACTAATAAAACAAGCACATCTTAAGTGAAATTGTATGTAAAGAATGTATTAATCTCTCAAGTCTTTATCCTTATTAGTGTGTTTAATGTACTTTTGTAATATCTTATTAAGTAATAGTTTGTTTTTGTAAAACAACTTTTTTGTTGTATAGCTTGAAGATACTTTGTGTGTATAGTCTGGAGAGACGTTGTGGATGTTAGAAAAATCGAGAGAGAAAATATCGAGGAGATCTCACAACAATGAAATATGAGTCAAACTCACATAAAAAATTGATACCACCTTCAATCCAAAGTTTTAAGACGATATGTTAGTGGACTTTCTTTGCTAAACTTTCTCATTTCAACTTAATGCGTGACTCAAACTCACACTTAAATACTTAAGTGTCTTAGTGTTAAATTTTAAAAAAAGATTAATTGATAGCTATGAGTAAACTAAGAATGATGAAGAACAACAATTGTAATGTGTTATCATCAATGAAACTCTTTGCATATTATTTAAAAAAAAAAAACTAAATATGATCTAGATTGAGATGAATGAGTATAAACCCAAGTGTCCATTCCTTTTCATATTATGGTATCCACTCTTGATCATTCCTTTTAAATGTTTTTACAAAATATTTATTGAGTAGTTTCAAAACTTTTAAAGAACCCTCATTAACATCTAATTAACTATATTTACAAAAGTTTTTCAAAGAGTTTTGAAAGCTATATTCAAAATTCTGTTATATAGTTAACCTGTAGTGGACAATGTATACGAGTACTGCTGATCCTATATTTTTCACATTCCCCAATTCTATATTTTGAAGTTTGCACATTTATTTTTGTTTAAAAAAACATGTATTGTAAATGGTTTTGTACACGAGGGTAATTTGTTATAGAGGTAACTATTGAATACATATGTAGTTATATAAATGTTTGATTATGTTTTCTTTTATGTATAAAGTAACCATACTTGTAAATCTTATTCTACCGAACTTACTTTTACCGATGATAAATTATTTCAATGCAAATCCCCTTTTGAACATTTATCTACAATTAAATTAGCAAAGTCTTTCAAAACTAAGTTTACGACCCGCCTCTAATAAGATGATAAATCCGTCAAAGGATAGAAAGAAATCGAAAAGGAAAATTTGACTTAAATCCCCAAACTGTTGGCAAACATTTTTTATTAATTTTTTTTTCTTTTCATTCTATCATAGTTATATCTGTGTAAAAATTTTAGAGGAAAAGGAAATAATATTTGAATACCATTTATTAGTCTCTTTCGAATGATTAACAATATTTTGCACGTATTTATACATACACTTCTCTCTTCACCATTTAGAAAGTTGAAAAAAGCATAGCACACGACCAATATTTTTCATTATTGCCAACAAAGGAAATATAGCACATTTTCTAGAAATAAGGGGTTCTCCTTACTCAAAATGAATCTACAAACTTGATGGTAGACTTTCATACGTAAGCAATTCATTTGCTTCAATGAAGTTAATAGTTAAACACCCTTGCATTCATAATTATCTGTTTTAACCATGCATTTGTACACAAACATAACCAAACCCAAAATTTAGCAAGTCTAGTTACTCCCTAAGGCACAAGATAAAGGGAAGCACAAACAAGTGTGTCTGATATAGGAGAGAAAAACACAAGGGAATTTGGTAGGTAAATAGGTGGGAGAATTTTCATGACTGGTTTTCAGTTTTGGAGCAGATTTTGAGTTAGAAATGAGAGGGAGAGAACCATGCAAACTCAAACTCATCACGTATTTGATAATTTTGGAGAAAAATTAATTCTGCATAAACCATGATTACATACAGCAAACCAACCCATCAAAAAAGACATAAAAGTGGCCACATGCTTCTTACTCAACTGATTCTAACCAGTCTTTCACGATTTAAGTAGCATGTTATATTAATGTTGTTGCTTCAACATTCTGTATATATACAATATCAGGCCAAAGGCTATCATAAATGAAATCATAATTCATCATACTCCAAATTGATAATCTAGTTCCACAGCAAGACCATCATCATCCATGGCTTGTTTTGCCATGTTATATACAAGGTTTTAATATCACAATCTCCCGTTTCTGACTGCTACTTGGAATATATTCATTTACTCCAATCACTGATTCACAGCCTGTTCTACTGTCCAAGACCCCATGTTTGCCATCCTCAACAAGGTACCTCACAATCTAATGATTTTATCTGCAATGACAAGAAAGCAACCATAGAATTCATGACCATTTCTGTATCTCAAATTAATAGTAACATATCGTAAACTATTGTGTTCCAAAATTTTGACTGAATGAAACATCAACTAAAACAGGATCAAACCTACTGAACAGAAGAGACTAGACATTATCAGGTCAAAATACTTGGAACCCAGGCAACACAACATGTATTAGGATACCTTGTCCACCTTTCTATTTCAATGCATCTACAATAACCCTCAATTTTCCATGTCCTCTATTATTATGAAACCCGCCCTATTAGATAATCAGATTGCAAAACAAATAACGCATATCATACCTAAAACCTCAACAGAAACTTCTGAACAACCATTGGAATTTAATAGGAAGCAAGGTGAATCTGAGTGAAATTCACCTCCTTTGCCCACAGAGAAAACAAAATGATACCAATGAAGAAGGATTGAATTGGACTGTTGCATCCATTCCATCCAATTTCAAAGAGTGTAACCTACAATCTAATATCCACTCCATTCCACCCTTTTGTGATTCTTTCTAATTGAACAAATAACTAGACAAATCTGCACAATTACCAACTTCCTTTTCCCCCTCAATCTCAAACTAGCTCTGTCCTCAAAACACAAGTCTATATCCAATATTGTTATCACAACTAAAGCACGACGGAGCACTCAACAAATTTTCAAAATTTACCAAACTAAATCTTATTATAGTTTCCTTTTCACAACACAAGAAAAAAAAAAAAAAAAAAAAAAATCCCCTACATATAATTTACTAAAGGGGATGAGAGTAAAAAAAAAAAAAACAATTCTTTAAGGAAAACAAAAAGGTTTCTTTTTTTCAGAAGTTACCTTGTGGAAGGTGGGTTTTGGGCATGGAGTGTGCTGTAAATTTTGGAGAAGCGACCAATTGGGGGCTTCACTCGGACAGGTTTCTTTCTAAGGCCGAAAACCTCTTGCACCAAAGGCACGTGAACCAGCACCAGTTTCCACGCCACGAACCAACCTACACCACCACACGCACGTGTTCCCTTTTCAACTCAAAAGATCAACACGATGAAGACAGAAATCGAGAGAAAGAAATAGTTACCAGAAGATATTAAGAAAAGAACGAAGACTATGGCCAAAAGGGGGCGCAGAAAGAACAGCACCGTGTATTCCCAAAACGACAACGACGAAGCCATTTACAAACAACAACCTCAACTCTACCTCGGACTTCGTCTTTTTTAGGCTCCGTTTGGGCCTTCAACACTTCAGGCCCAAACTTCAACAAAAACTGTTTATTTAAAACTATTAAGTACTTATTAAATTACATAATTCACCCATTATTTACCTCTCTACCAAACGGCTCCTTAAACAACCATTTTAACTAAAAAATAAACAATTCAGCAAGCATTGATTCCATTGGAACTTTCCTTTCTCTTCTTATTCACTTTCCTTTCTCTTCATCACTATCACAATTCTCTTTTCCTTCTTCCTCAAATTTGCTTCGCTTCACCATCTCTATGGAGACAACCACTTCCGTACCCAACCGTCAACGCCGCTCGTTCCGCTGCTCCTTCGTCACACGCTGTTGTCGCTGCTTCTGCTGTTGCTACTCCTTCCCTTAAGCATATGCGTCATCTTCTCGGGGTGTCACACCTTGAAATCCACGTCGCCATGGAGAGGGAAGAACAGAGACAGTTCAAGGTTCGGAGTTTTTAGATTTTTTAAATTTTTAAATTAGGGTTTTTAATTAGGGATTTTTTTTCTTATGACTTGGATTAGGATTATCTTGTTAGGGTGTTTAATTATCTTAGATACTGGTTAGGTCTTGCAATATGGTTGATTATAAATCACATGAGTTTGACCTTGTTGTATAATATAATTGTCGAGTTAATGTAAAAAAAAATTTACCAATTAACTTCAGCTGGTTATAATTTTTAGATTTTTTTTTTCTTAATTTCTTCATCCGAAAGTTTTTTGATGTGTGTATCCGAACAGTTATTTTTTTCCAATCAGCAGTATAAATTTAATTCAAAGATTGAACGTTTGAACATATAAAATATATGTTTTGTGCATCGATGTTTCAAATTCAGTTTAATTTGTTGCTAAGCTTCAGAACAGAAGTAACTATATTAAAAAAATTCTCTCTCAAATACTCTAGCGAGATATGGAAATTTATATATTAAATTTTTTTAAATTAGTTCTTGAAATTTTTATATAACTTATTTGAGTATTTGATACTTAATATATGAATATATTATTAAATACTCATAAGATTTATATGCAAACAAATAAATTTTTTAAATAATTAGTTTATATAAAAATTTCAATCAGAAGCTTTTCAGTAAATACGCTTATTTTTAGGAATCAATTTGAGAATTTATCTATTGAAGAATTGATGTCGTGATGTAAATATGCCTTGGGTCATATTTATTATTGGTGATAGTGTATTTTTCAGTTAATCATTTGGATACATTTAATTAATTTGTTTGTCATTCTCTCATTTATTACATGTAATTCTTTCTGTCATCAACGAATTCTTGTTGATTTTCTTTTTATGTATTTGATTTTTATGTGCTCTGCGAATCAAAGCATTTTATAAAAACAAATAAATAAAATCTTTTGTCTCTGTTGCTTTTTTAATATTCAGTCTCGAGTCGTTTGGAACATAAATGCACTCTGATTATGAATATCCGAACCGAACTTAGTATAAAAACAAATAAATTATGTTTCCTTACTCATTTACACTTGTTTACAAACTTACAAATACAAACATCTCTCCAACGAAGTATTATTCAATTATCGTTTACTCATTATTATTATTATTTTATGTTCTTGTTATAACTTTTAATTTTATAGAATTTGTTGTATTATTACAGTGCTTTCGTGTCCTATTAGGCAACTACTAAGGAAACTTTTTTCTTTTCACAACTTCTTAAGAACATTTAACATTTATTGTGAGATTTGAGTGAAATTTTTATTAAAAATCAAAATATCATTTCTTCTTCTACAAATAACAGAAGACTTAAAACTATTGAACAACTTAAAAACAAATAATGAGCACTTACTCAAGAGAGCAATAAAACGCAGAACATAATAGCAACTAAACAAAAATAACGTCAATACAAGCTCAATAACATCACATTGTGCTATAGAACTGTCGCAACCGGATCACGACGGGACAATCAAAAATTTATTTTTAAAAAATATTTAAATTGAGATTGGAGTCGCCACCATAGTTTATTATGGAAAACCATAAAAAAACCAAATAAAAATAAAATAGTCTGCAAACCAAAGTAAGGGTTCGGTAGTCGGTTACGTGTGGGGAAGGTATTAGCACCCCACAACGCCCGTCCTAAGACGGTACCATTAATCAAATGAATAAAAATAAGTGTGGTTTTAAAAATATCATTTTTTTCCAAATAATAACAATAATAATAAGACTAAAGACAAAACAAACAAATATATAAAAAAA
>Ga0209489_108338_pt1 | contig 14264 bp, 8 predicted proteins | sample SiratrowhiteBW_FD_187527 | JGI IMG/M metagenome (GOLD analysis project Ga0209489, IMG submission 187527) | Root nodule microbial communities of legume samples collected from California, USA - Siratro white BW (SPAdes) (version 2) | ecosystem: Host-associated > Plants > Roots > Nodule | place: USA... | reverse complement strand
AAAAAGAATTTTAAAAAATAAAAAAAAAAAAAACTGCACAACTATATCTTCAAACTTTGAAACCATTTAACATAAAAAACAGCGCATTTTTTTTTTCAAAGAAAGAACTGAAATAAAACAGAGAAGAACATCGTTCAGAAATTTTAGACTTGCAAAATAAATAAATAATTTTTTCTGCAATAATGTTTAATTATTTTTTAAAAATAGAAAATATTGTACTAAATAATAATAGAAAATAAAACAAAATTAAAGAGACTTAGGCATGACATATCATTAAATGCTTATAAACGTTATTAGACCATCTAATAAAATATATCTTAGACGGTCTAATATGTAAAAGTTCCATATTAGTGAATGCAATAAAAAAAAAACACTTATCTTATAGACATAACAAATGATACGATTTTGGATGAACTTTTATAACTAAAATATGAACATCTCATTCTTATTTGATCAATTTAACGAATCTCATCATCTTTGTCTCTTCTTTCTTTCTTTTTTTTTATGAACAGTGAACATTTATTTTCCCAATTCCAAACTTTGAGTATGTTTGAATTTAGTATATATACAAGAGGAAGAATTTTCTCTTTTGGTACTCACACTATTTTGGGCCTTTCATGTTTGTCTTCTTCCAAGAATTCCTTTTAAAGTTATTCTTGAAAGTTTCTATAAAATAGTTAGTAGATGTTTTATAATAATGGGATGCATAACTATTAGTCGCTCTAGGATGAAGATTAGATAATGCACTGGTTGATGCTTTATTAATTTTAGATTGATTATAGCCTATCCATATCTTTTCATAGGATTTCCTAGAACTTCTTATTAAGAGAACTAGTGATTTTCATTAGTATTAGAATAAGATCATGTTTTCCTAATCACGCACACATTAGTTTATTTTATTTTATTTTTAATTATTATTTTCATTTTTTATTTTTAAAAATATTCCTGAATTTATTTTATTCATAATATCAATATATTATTATATTTATATTTATTATTATTATTATTATTATTATTATTATTTTCATCTTATTTAGTTACAATATTTCTTAAAATCTACTTGATTTATTTTGTAATGTTATATAAAATACAAAATATTTTGTAAAACGAGAATGAAATAAAGTGCAAGATTTTTTATCTCGTATTTTAAGGTAATAATAAAATAATTAATATATTTATTTAAAAGTAAGGATGTTACATTACTCCCATCTTTTTAGGAATTTCGTTCCCGACATTCACTTGGTTGTAAAGAAATGGGAATACATTTTTTTATATTACTTTTTCTATTCCCAAGTTGCATCACTTTCTTCTTGTTGGCTCCATAATCGTCCGATCTCCAATCCTCACCTAATGTATCCATATTTTAAATGCTAAAACAATAACAACTAGTTCTAGATCAAGGGCTGAGTAATTTTTCTAATGTGTTCTTAGTTGCCTAAAAGCATATGCCACCACCCTTCTATCTTGCTTAAGAAATCATCCTAACTCTATTTTGGAAGCATCACAAGATATCATAAAATGTTAAATGGAATCGGGTAATGCCAACACAAAAAACTTGGTTAATCTTTTCTTAAGTTTCTGAAAACTATTCTCACATTTTTATGTCCATTCTTAAGTCTGACCTTTTTTGGTATGCTGAGTTACGAGCATAACTATTCTAGAAAACCACTCAATTAATATGTATCCAATTAGGAACTTTAGTCATTGCCTTTAGTGGTTCCCCAAGTTTGTCATAATATAATAAATTATCCTTTGGGTTTTGCAGGTACTTTGCAATAAAAAAAAAGCCCTAAATGTCTCTTCCCACGCTTGTATGCTATGTACAACATCCTCATTAATTTCTCTACCATTTTTAACTATAAATTAAAATTAGAAACCTATGTCCATTTATAAAGATTCCAACAAAGAGATATGAGTGCTGAGTATAGAAGAAAATGAAGTTGTTATTAATGATGGCGATGATTAGAGAGGAACCACAAATAGTAATGGTTAGGTTCTAGAGTGGCCACCAATATGAAATTTGGGATAGGTTTGAACTGCTTCCTTATAATGACTTAAATTATTTGGTTCAACTGTGTATTAGAGTAGAACATTCTACAGAGAAAAGCTAGAGATTACTAAATACTTCCTATTCTAGGAGGGAATTCAAGATGGAGAGTGACTTCTCTAAATCTATTTATGAGAGGCCATAGGAAAAGGAAAGAGAAAAAGAAAAATAAAAAGAAAATCAAATGATAAAAATAAGTATAGGGATTATTCTAAGGACAATAAAACAAGAGTTGTCCAATGCTTTAAGTGTCTTGAAAGAGGACTTTACTATTCTGAGTATCCTCACAAAAGAAGTTTGGTTTTAAAAGATGAAGACACAAAGAACATGTATAACATTCCTTCTTCACCTAATGAAGAAGAAGTTTTAGAGTTTGAATAGGAAACCATTCCCTATGAAAGAGAGTTATTATTATCAAGAAGGCTTCTTCAAAATCATCTGATTGAACTAGAGTCACAATGAGAGAATCTATTCCACATAAGATGTAAAGTTTTTTATTATACTTGTTGTGTCATTGTGGATAGTGGTTCTAGTTGTAATTATTGTAGTGCTAGATTGGTGAAGAAGTTAGCCTTTCTTACTAAACCCCATCCTAAATCTTACAAGCTTGAGTGGATTAACGGTGATGGTAGTATAGTAGTTAAAAAAACAAGTAAATATACCTATTTCCATAGGCAAATATTTTGACTATGTTTTATTTGATATTGTTCCTACGAAAACTAGGCATATTATACTTGGGAGGCCACTGTAATATGATAACAAAATTTCAAATAATGGCTATACTAACAAAACTTTGATGAGAGTGATAAAATGCTGCCAATTCATAAAGCTAATTCTACTTTTCAAGGTTCTTTTTAAAACATTCTCCTTTCTTGAAAACTTCTAGAATCCTCCTAACATGTTGGCCCAACCTCACCTAGAATTAAACCTCATATTCCATCTCCAACCAAAATTGTGTGTTTCTTTTTGTAACCTACATGCTTTCGTGAAGTTCCACACACTCGTTCAAAGAAAACAGAAAAGCAAAACATCATTGAAGAAGAACATGAAATATGGCATATGCTTTATTATATTAGAAGGTTTTTGCTGTGAGAAGAGGATGGTAATATTCTGTCTTCCTTAGTCATATCTGAGCACTCGATGGCAAGAACATAATGTCAACAAAAAGGTATGGATGAAAGGGAGTTGACATATTTAAGGAGGTTTCTCTTCTCGTTCAAGACTGCTTGAATAGTCTGCACAAAACTTGTATCTGTCGAACACATACATGTGATGAGACTGGCAAAGATCTACGTATTTCTCCACGAGAAATGACAACATAGATACTTCTTGTTCAGATGATAAGGTCATTCATCTTTTTCTTCATTTGACAATACCTCTTTACGCTTGTAGAAGTCAAATGGTCCTCGTGTCTGAGAATGATCTACTGCAAGCTTGTAAGAGATGGAAGGATTGAGACAATGATGCACAGATCTGCAAGCAAAACACTTGCTTTTCAGAAGATATTGATTCTTCTGAAGACTTGTTATCATTTAATCCCTTGTTCATACATTTGATGTCCCATTGGTTGTATCATGTACATGTCTTCATATTCTTCCCATTCATAAAAATCCTCACCTGCTGAAAGGTTTTGAGGATTAATGGAAACGAACCATGGAACAAGTCGAAGCTTTGTCTGTTTGATCCACGATGTGATGATTTCTATGGAGTGGGATAAAGTGATTATCTCAATCAAGCTTAAAGAAGTATTGAATGGAAGATCTGATGAGGGCATGGTTCATTGTTCCCATACAACAACCCATTTTAGAAACATAATTTGGTTTGAGGTTGAGTACACCGTAATGAGATTTTTATGACTCAGGAATGTTGGAATGAGATGACCATGTACTGAAACATGCCTCTCCATTGATGTATGCGACAAGAGCTTGTGCTTATATTCCAATATCTTCTTCAAAAGACACCTTGGAACACCAAGGCGGCCAAGCTTGATAAGAGAGCAATGTTTAACACTATAGTCTATCTCAGTCTTGGATATGCTTGAGAAGGCGTTGGCTTTAGCCTTTTCAGCCTATGGATTGTGATGTTTTGTTCAAAAATTTCCTTTCTTCATGCAAGCCACCATTTTTCCTTTGAATTCCATTTACTTCTTTAATTCCTTTGCTTGATTTTTCCGAACGTGAGTTAAACAAATAGATTTTCAATAAGTAGTACTTTGGTGAAAATATATTTCAATAGGTAGTACTTTGGTGAAAATATCAACCCATTGGTGATCAATTTTAACAAAATGTAAATCAAAATAGATTTTCTAGATATAATCATAAATGAAATGATACCACTCTTCTATATGCTTGGCCTTTTATTGTTGGATTGGATTCTTAGATAAGTTGATTCCATTTTTGTTATCACAGTATACAAGTATATTGTTTTGAAAACTAGAATAATCTTCAACTTGAGACTTAACCTATACAAGTTGAGAACCACACCCTACAATTGACATATATAATTCAGTGGTGGGCAAAGCGATCGATATTTGTTTCTTGCTTGACCAAGATATGAGATAAACTCTAAGGATTTGACAACTTTCATGCACTTACTCTTAACACAATCTCTAGCATAGTATGTGTAGTAGAACCCTTCTAATTTGAAGCTAAATCTTTCTTGTAACATATACATAGGTTAGTGATTCCCACAAGATATCAAAATATCCGTTTAACAACTTTAAGATGAGACTTTTTAAGATCTGACTAAAATCTTGTTCACAGACACACTCTACACATAATTTTGGGCTTAATGGAAGTAAGATAGAGTAGAGATCCAATCATACCTCTGCAAATCGTCTGATCTACTTTCTTACCATTTTCATCTTTACTAACGATTTTAGATGTTAAACTTTATAAGCTTTCGTATGACATGTTGAACTTCAACATCTTTGATCGTTATCATTTCCAATCAGTTGTAAACCGTCTAATGCAATGTATTGGATTGTCTAATGCCTAGCATAAACCATTTACTGCATGAAAATTCAATAGAACTAGAGTACAGATAAGGTTAGTTAACCCTAATTCGTCTCCCAAAGAATTCAATTACAAATTCAATAAAATAGAGTTGAAAAATCTTTTAGTGGTAGTAGTTTGAGTTAGTAAGAACATCTAACTAAAAAGGGGTTTGTTTGTTGTTGAAGACAAAAAATTAAAAAGCCAAGACTAAAGCAAATTAATTCTCGATTTCATTCATTATTCAATCCGTAATCAATTGACATACATATATCATTCATCCCATTTCCAAGCGAAGGTGAATTAACTAAACCAGTGTCAATCAATTCGCAAATTAATTAAACAAGTATCGATCAATTGATTAAGTTCCTCACCCATGTCCATGGATATAGATGTGAGAATTTTAGTATTTTACCTCTTTACTTAAGCAAACAAGAGATTATTCATAATAAAACAAACTAAACAAGAATTTCAATTACAAAGTATAATCGAATTTTCAACAAGTTTTTTCAAAAACAATTCCTACAAAATTTGAATAGATCAAACTATCTAACATAGTCTGTTTAAAAATTGAAGAACGATATTAAATTGCACAACCTCAAAATTCAATGTTAAATCACAATAAAATCAAACTAGAAATGTTTAGCCATCCATGTGAAGGTAAAACATAAGAATTACAAAGAATAAAATAAAAGAGTACGAAAATGGTGCAATTAGGTCTCAAGCCTCCCCCAATGTGCAGTGTGTTGTGTCTTCTTATAGGCTTTCTTTCCCTGTAGATTTCATATTCAAGTTTTGTTTTAGAATTTTCTTTTCAATATTCTTTTTCTTAGATTTTGTTTGAGATTGTGTAGATTTTATGCTCTTTCTCGTATTTTGTTTCCTCTTTTCCAAATTTTGTAGATTTATTTCTCAAATTTTTGTATCCACTTATCTTTCCAACAGGCCTTGAATAACCAGACAATTTATTGTATTCATTACCTTCAATTTTTAGTCTTCAAATTTTATTCGTTTATCAAGCTCAAAATCCTAGCTTTTAAATGCATTGGAATCACAAAAATTAACCAATTATATATCAAGATATCATCAAAGCAAGACAAGTAGGTTAATAAGGTTAAAAATATGAATTTAATCAGTAATCTCAGTTAAGGTTCAATTAAAACCAATTGGGTAAGCTCCAATTAAAATACTTGATATATTCTCAATTATCGTCTAAGTGATGGGAGTCAAGCAGCGGAAGTAATAAGATTCACTTTTATCAAAACAATATGGAAACACCCTGAACGCAATCAATCAATCCAAACAAAACCAATATGCAGTCAAAACAGAAGAATAAATCAACACCAATAATTAACGTGGGAAAAACCTCTCAATAGAGATAAAAAAACCCACAGGACGGTAAATACTCCACTAATACCAAAACAAAGGTATAATGAGCCTCACAAAATTAATCACAGAGCATATCAATACAACTCTTCCTAATCCTCAAAACGGTCACCAACAATGGCCCAAAATATCAACAAATTGAAATTAATAAGGAAGAGTTCAAGAATCTCGCCACCAGAAAAATAGACAACGTTCATGAATTTTCTGGAAACAAATTACAGCTCCGATCTCAAATCCGACCGTCCAAAACAACATACTATGAGTGATAAAACGCCAGTCAAAATTTCAGAGCAATTGGAGAAGATTTAACCGTTGGATTTCTGAAACAACCAAGACTGACGGTAATAGGAACTTGCTGCAGACAACAGCTCTTCATAAAATTCTTGACAATTCTAAAGACCTTCAGTAGACAATCACACCGTCCAAATTGAAGAAATTTGAGTGAGGAATCTTCAATAAAAATTGCAGCTCAATCAGACAAGGTTTCACCGTTGGATCTTCAAAACAACTAGCATAGGTTGCTATAGGAAGTAGCTGGGAATTACCTCTCCGTCTTTTCTTCAAAGTGGTTGCTCTCACGGTTACACACTCTCAGGGTTATCCTTTTACCCTAATTATAATGATGCATTATATTGGGCCTGTCATGTGTCATAGACACATCAAAACATAATGGGTTTGGGCCTCACAAGGAGAGAAACAACCCACCCTGAGGTTTTGGGTTGAAGGTGGTGTCATTCCCTTGTGTGGGTTTGGCTCAGTTCTCATTCTTGTGAGATCTCCCCGATTTTGCCCCCTCAAATTACCCAACACTAAGAAACCTAAGATTATATGTTCTAAATATGAGCAAAAATATGCTAACCAAATCTTTAAAAGTTTTTCTGTGAGTAAAATGTTTTTTTATTAGACTTGTTTTTAAAAGAACTTAAGAAGCAATTAATCTTTTTAAGAAAGTTTTAAAAGCCAATTCACCACATCTTAGTTTACTTTAGTCTCAAATTCTTTCATAATAGTGTGTTGCAGAGACGTGGATGTGGACCAGGTGAATAGGTTTTGAATATCATGTATTGATACCTTGATTGAATCAATATTGGGAATGTCAACTACACAATGACGCAACTACAAGATAAGGAAGATTTATGTGTTGTAGTTGACATCCAAATCAAAAATTCAAATTTTTATGCCACTGAGTTATGTCCAACTTTCCAACAAGGCAATTCTTCAATTGTTTACATTGAAATGTCAAAATTCCACTAGAACAACTTCTTAGTCAGCAGATACAACCCTTACAGAAACAAATTATCCTAACAACCTTTGATTTGAACCAACATATTTTGGAGATTGGGAAGTTTATATAAAGTAATACATTCAATTTCTTACTAGTTAATTCACTTCAATTATTATCTTTCCCCCCACCTCTGATTATCACAGCCAAAGCCAAAACATCACCATTATCTTAACCACCACCAAAAAAGTAAGTTGTTTGAATTTCATCAACATCCTTACAACCTTTTAGCGATGATGAGGATGAAATCCTCTCATAACATGAAAATGATGATGACAACACAAATATCCTTCTATAGAATTAACAACTTCGTCCGTATTTACCATAGTCTTATATTCATCCTCAAAACTCACAACATACTTAACCCTTAATAAAGAATTACATGTTGAGTTTTTGCATACTTTAGATCATGAGTCTGTGGAACATCAAATGGGAACATTATTTGAGGGAATGTGATTCCACAACAAATAAAAACTATTGGACTCACTCAATAGGTTGCATATAATCATTGCACTTTCACAACCACACATTCAAACTATACAAGATTATTACAATTAGAGGTGTTAAGCAATATTGCGTACTAGGGATGGGAGATTCAAAAGTTGGAAGGAATTCACAACTGAGCAATCCTTTGTATTTCATTGGATCACAATAAGTTAGGATCATGCATCATTGCACAAAACATTTGAGAAATTATAGATACTTACCCATCAACTCCAATTACAACAAAAATTTCACATATGAAGTCCTGTCTTGAGTACACTATGATATTGAGAATGTTTATAAGAATTGGGAAGTATCATTCCACAAATTACTCATTCTATCGCAAGACATGTTAGAGTTTGTTTTTGGTTAAAGTACTAAATAACCATATAACCCACATATTATGGCAAGGAGTTAGTGCAGAACAAAGACTAAATTAAAAGATTATTTTGCACCTTCAAGTCATGTATTGATGGGTTAGGATTCTACAAGCCATTAGCAAAAGTTAACGAGACATTTATGTATGAAAACTACAAAGGAACCCTCTTAGTGGCAATTGCACAAAATGGGAGAAATAACATACTCCCGATCTCCTTTGATGTGTTTGAAGGTGAGATTGTTAGGGCTTATTTTTTCTTTTTGTAAGAAACTTAAGAAGGTACCTAACACCTTAGGATGGATTATGCTTAATTTTGGGTCATCACAACTTCATCCATAACACATGCACAAGAGAAGGGAGTGGGTGAAATTAAGGTAACTTTGTGTATGCATATTGCAATCGACACATTACATAAAACTTCACAAGGTGTTTTAGAAATGTCGCACTTAAGAAGGATCTTCTCAGTATGGGTAAGCACATAAAAATATTTTGAAATTAAGTGTGTAACTTTCTAACTTAACTTATTTTATTGCATATGTGGCACACTCAAAAATTTAGTCTCGCGATAATTACTATTGCAACATAATAAGGGAAGTCAATCCAAAAACTACAATTTGAATTGACAAATTTCCTAGAAATAAGTGGGCATTTACATGGGATGAAGGTAGACAAAGGTGATAATTGACTACCAACCTATCATAACCCCTTAATTTTTGTCCAGAAAACAACAAGGAATCTTTTGATATCTTTCATGCTTAACAAATTTTGAACACAAAAAGGAGTAAAGTGATCAAAACGATTAATGTCGGTCATATCTATTTAGAAGTTGCTCCAAAGGCATTGGAAAGTGTTCATTCAAAATAAAGCACTCACAAAGTGTTTGAATTTGACAAAAGTATCATAATGTTCTTGGTGAAGGAGATAATCAACCCTAGATAGGTTCGTTCAACTAAAAAAATTGTCATAAACTAGAAGAAAGGTGGTGCAATTGTGAAAAGTTCTAGAAACTTCATCTATCCTATTTTCATGTCTTTGCTACGTACAAATACCCCCACTACGATTTTGGCATAAACATCAATCCTGTTTATAAGCTAGATGAAGTAAACAAAGTCTGCAAAATTTTATTTGGGAAGCTTACTAGTCAACACATGACGATCAATAAATCTACCTCAATCCCTGAAGAAGTTCTAAAGGTTGTCAAAAATTCTCATGAATTAGGACTGAAATGGACACTAGAAAACAAGGTTGCCCAAAGCAATATTTCTATTACAAAGGACTGGACACACAAGAAATCTTTGATTCAACAATCCTAAACGTTGAGACTTCCCATTAATAATTATGTCTTATTTTTGTAATATGTCATTAAACTCAAACAAAACAGTAAATCATTTACTTATACTCATAATTTGAATTCAAACACGACTTTATCAAACCAACGAATATTTTTGTTATATGCTTTTTACATTTCTTCCATTTCAATTTCATTTAATTCTATATAAATTAGTATTAACATTATGAATTTAAATTAAAAATAAATTTATTGTTAAAATTATATATTTACAAGTTTTTTGAAAAAATAACAATGAATCTTCTAATCTCTTCCATCATATTTATTAAACACAAATTTTAATTATCTACATTTTCATATGTCAAAAATATAACCACACAATAAAAAATTCATTAATCAATTTTTTTTTGTTTGTGAAGTAAAAAATTAATTTTATTATTCAATACATTTTTTAAATATCGTTTTTATTTTTTAATTTCAAATAATAAATTTATTTATTTCTAACTTTACTTCATTTTCTGTTTTTCTTTAATTAGAAATAGAATCAATATTCATATTAAATAATTTAATTCAACACAAAACTAAAGAATTATATTTTTAAAATAATTGTTACATTTATTTATAATTATCATATTTATTATATTTATATTTACGATTTAAAAGGAAACAAAATTCTAGACAGAAATTTGGTTTTTGAAAAACTTCCGTAAGATAACAGCCAAAATTTGACTATCTCGATATTTGTGTAAAGAGGAAATCATGCTACCTGTTAATTCTTTTCTACTGTGTGCTACATGGGAAAGAAAAACATGAGTGAAAAATTCCAATCTTTTTCTTCAAACAATGCTACTCTTGAACATTTCAAGATGTTACAAACTCTAAGTATGAACTACCTGAAAAAACAAAAGTACATTGAAACATTTATTCGGTTAAATTAACATAACATAATACAAGGAAAATAAGAGCCACTCATGGTGACTAACTTCCAAAAAAGACTGTAAAAGAAGAAGCAGGGAAGTATTAACTATATGTATGAATTTTTATATTAAATGAAAATTAATTAAACATATCAGAAGTTTAAAAGACAATAACCCTAATGGATTCTGAAACTCAACTTGGCTCGGGTATGATCTTTACAAAAAACAAGTCAGCTTTCTATTAGACTTATGTGTGTGAAATTTAAGAGAATCTAATACCTCTGTCTGTTTCTTACCCGTAAATATCCGATGAAAAGTGGTAGCAAAAACGACAAGCCACAAATCAAAGAAAAAGAAAAAAAAGCTAGTACTAATACTAGTTTTTCTGTATTTCCCGAATCCAACATATATGCCACAAAACTTATGTTTGATACACAATTTCTCTTTTTTTTAAAAAAAATGTTATTCCCACTTAAATTTTAACTTCATGTGAATGAGAAAATATATATTAAAACATTCAATCTCTTAAACTAAAATTTGAAGAAATTAGGTTAAGTACATGTAGGTTAAAAAAAAAAAAAACCTAAGAGTTTAAGGAAAAACATATATATGACAAAAAAGTGTGCCGTGAAAACAAGTCTATGATTTAAGACTTTATTCATGGGTTGCCAAACCTTGGGGACCAACATCACCTTCCATGCTCTTGAATCAGATATTGATTTATATTATTCCTCTTATCTTATCAACCATGCAGCTGTATGCACTATCATTCTTTAGCAACAAGAATTCTCTAGCACTACTACAAAACTTTTGTCTATTCATATCATATGAAATTCTTCACAACTGTCCTACACATTATTGTTTTGGAGAACACAAGAAAAAGGGCCTTTAGAAGAAACAAACAGTATATATGTTGTGCACACTTGTGCGTGTGGAACTCATAACTGGTGCTAATGGGCTAGCTATAACAAGTACACAGGGGAAGAATAAAAGGGTAATGCAGTGGGGGACCAAAGCCAAGTCAACACATGAACGAGAGTGATGGCCATGATTTTTTTTTTTTTTTTTTTTTCTGGTGAAGTATGTGTGAGGTGTGAAATTCTGATTCTCATTAAGGAGAGTGGAAAACAGAAAACGAAAGAAATAGAAAATATATTCAGGTCGATGTAAAATACGGATGGTTGTACATTTATGGCCAAGCATCACTCATGCCTCTCAACATTGATTTGCATCATTCAAATTCTAAGCATGCCCATGTTTTTTACAACCCTGTTTTCACTTTTCAACTTACACAGCATGAATGATTGTGTGTATCTCACATATTGGGCTCTTTTACTTGTATCAAAAAGTAAAAATTATGAGAACATTTTTATAAGTTAGTTTATACTTAAACTAAATATATATATCTTACAAAAAAAATTAATTTTAATTTTTCTCTTCCAATATAATATAATGGAAAATTGTATGACTAGACCTTTCTAGCTATTATTGATTTTAATATTGTGAATGTGGGTTTCCAATCTTAAAAGCGAGAGAACTTATCTTATTGTATTCCTTTATTCTTTAAATAGACATTTTTTATTACTTGGACTTACTTTTATATTTCTTTAAAATTTTAATTTTAATTCCTTTAAATTATAAACTTTATTGAAATGTTAATATTTTATGAAATACCAACTTTTGTATTTTAAATTTTTTCTTTGTATCTTTAAACTTAAATGGTTTGTAGTATTTATCTTTTTGTTTTCTCTCTAAAGTTATTAAAATTCTGATATTTGAGAAATTTCGTACCGATATAATTGGACAGTTTTTCATATATGTAATTATAATTTTAGACTTTTATCTTATTAAAGCTTTTAAATTTTTCTTAAATAAAAATAACTCATAAAATGCACCCTTTATTAGTTGGTAGGGCAGAATATTTGGTTTAAATACATAATTTCATGATGATTATTTCTGTTCAAAAAATGAAATGGGATGATTTAACGAAATACCAGTTATATATATATATATATATATATATATATATATATATATATATATATATATATATATACATTAATTTCACTTTTAGTCTTTATATAAAAAGTCAAAAATTAATTTTATCCCTCACTTTTTAATTTATTTAATGTGGTTCCAATCTTTTTTAAAATAACTCAATACAGTCTATTTTGTTAGATTTTTTGACATCGTTAAGTGGGTGATGACTTCGCAAATAAAGTGTTATACATTAAATCTCATTTAGAATACCTATATAATGGTATAACCACTACAGTGAGATTTTCTCCTTTTATGTAGTTGGCTAGATCATGTTGTTTCTTTGTTTGGAGTGTGTCCTTCTTCTTTTTTGTTGAAGAATTTGTTTTATTATCAATGTTTGGGTACCAGTCTTCATCATATAAATATAATAGTAGGAGTTTACAAAATTAGTGTAACTCCTCTCGTGGTGGTGAAAGTGGGAGTTCCTTCCACTATAAGAAACTTCCAAGTTATTTATAAATTACTACATACGGATAAAAATTCATAAGTATATTTAGGATTACTTACAAAATCTAAATATGTAGGTTACCTATGAATTTAAATTCATAAGTATTTATTTAAAAAAAATTATAAATAGTTTATCTATGGATTTGGATCAGTTACCCACAAATTTTTTCATAAGTAATATTAATAATTAATATTATTATTTATATGATTAGTATTATAATTAGTATTATTGTTAATATGATTAATATTAATAATAATATTATTAATATTATATGTTAATATTATTATTATATTTTTTATTAATTATATTATTATTGTTAATATTATTATCAATAATAACACTATTAATATTTATAACCAATATTATTAGTATTAGTATTATTATTATTAACTTATTACAAAAAAAATTAATTTTAATTTTTGTCTTCCAATATAATATAATGGAAAATTGTATGACTAGACCATTCTAGCGATTATTGATTTTAGTATTGTGAATGTGGGTTTCCAATCTTAAAAGGGAGAGAACTTATGTTATTGTATTCCTTTATTCTTGAAATAGGCCTTTTTTTTATTACTTGGACTTACTTTTATATTTCTTTAAAATTTTAATTTTAATTCCTTTAAATTATAAACTTTATTGAAATGTTAATATTTTCTGAAATACCAACTTTTGTATTTTAAAATTTTTCTTTGTATCTTTAAACTTAAATGGTTTGTAGTATTTATCTTTTTGTTTTCTCTCTAAAGTTATTAAAATTCTGATAATTGAGAAATTTTATACCGATATAATTGGATAGTTTTTCATGTATGTAATTATAATTTTAGACTTTTATCTTATTAAAACTTTTAATTTTTCCTTAAATAAAAATAACTCATAAAATGCATCCTTTATTAGTTGGTACGGCAGAACATTTGGTTTAAATACATAATTTCATGATGATTATTTTTGTTCAAAAAATGAAATGGATGATCTTTAATACCAGTTATATATATATATATATA
>Ga0209489_108337_pt1 | contig 14270 bp, 6 predicted proteins | sample SiratrowhiteBW_FD_187527 | JGI IMG/M metagenome (GOLD analysis project Ga0209489, IMG submission 187527) | Root nodule microbial communities of legume samples collected from California, USA - Siratro white BW (SPAdes) (version 2) | ecosystem: Host-associated > Plants > Roots > Nodule | place: USA... | reverse complement strand
ATATATATATATATATATATATATATATATTATATATATATATATATATATGATATATTGCTTGTAAAGATAAAATAAATGGTTCTCATAATGTTAAACAAAAGACATGTAAGAAGGTTCCTAGTAATATAGAATGTTCTTAATTTACTTAATTATTTTGTAAACACCAAATTCTAAACACTATACTGAGAGACGTTCTAGTGTTTCTAGACATATAAACTATCTGAGTCTTAACAGTTTCATCTCTTATTTTTTAATTATGACAAATATTATAAAATAATGAAGGTGCAACAAGTAACATGTAAGTCAATTATGAGAACATTTATTGTGATATATAACGTATCAAAACACACAGTAGTTATTGGAGGAAGAGAATGAATAAGTTAGGAGAGAGAGGCTAATGTATATAAATTATCCTTTTTGTGATTAGCAAGAAAGAATTAAAAACAATTGTAATCATTGTCCACGATAGAGGTGAAGGATGGAATGACGATGGTTAGTGATGAGTTTGGGTGAGAGGTAGGATAGAGGGTTAGGGAGGAGGTTGTAGAGCTTGAAGGATCTGGGCCATTGTATCTTGAAGTTGAGGGCCAAAGAAGAAGCTACCATGTCTATTTGTGCATCTTGGCATTGTCCTCTCAATTGGACAATTAGCTGCACTGATTCCATCAAGTTTTACCGAGAGGGATTGCTGGTGCGTTAGAGCCAGAGGATGAAACTTCTGGTCCTTGGAGAACTGAGTTTTGCAGAAAACCATTATTGGAGAACTGAGATGTGATGTAATAAAATTTAAAATAAAATACCAAACCATCTTTTTTAAATTGAAAATGACCTTATGTCAGTACTCTCAAACGGTGGTGAAAGGTGATAATTCAATTGCAGCATGCACCCACCAGCTTTTCTCTCTCTCATAAGGTTACCAACACCATCAAAGCATGCTTTTTTGAGCACTTTTCTCTGCGTCGACCGAAAAAGCAACCTTTTTTTCCATGGTTCTTTTGACCACATTATTAATGCACTGGGTAGCATTAGACTAAAAATGAAAGAGTTTAGTTATTTGAGGTATAATACATAAATGAAGTTATAAAGTTATTAAGACTAACAAAACTCAGGTGGTGTGGTGGGTGCAGTAGAATCTTTATTTCCCAAAATCAACAGACATTGGGTCCAAAACCGACAAAACCATTGGCACCATCAACCGAAATCTGGATCCCCTCTTGCTGAATATTCCCTATAATGGAAAGCCCCGAAGGCGAAGCCGCAAAGGCAAAACAGAAAGTCCCCACGTCATCCGCCGGAATCAAAAAGTTCCTCGCCGGAAGGGTCAGGATCTGCCCACCGGAAAAATAAAACGACACCGTGGGCACCCGAACCGTCACAAAGCCGTTCAAATCGTAGCAGGTGTCGAAAATGGACAGTCCCGGTGCCCGGGGCAGGTTTGTGGTCTCCGCAAGAAAAGCGTCCCGGAAGGCATTGTAAGCCAGCGTGGGAACCCTGGTGACGGCGGTGCCGGTGTCCATCACGGCCCCTCCGTCGCCCAGATCAGTTACCCGGAAAACATCCTCCGATATGTTCAGCCGCGAGCCGCCAACTCCGAGACCCGAGAGCCCAACGTAGTAGAAGCTGGGGAAGAAGGGGTTGGGAATGAGTGGGACCCACGCCGCTCCCAGGGGCAATGCCTGCCGTCCGAATTGGAGCGAGCCGGAGGAGGCGCTGCCGCGAGAGAGTAGACAGTAGGCGAAGGCCCCGCCGGTTTGGCCACCGAGCTGGCCCACGAAGGACATGGGCCCGGCCCCCAGGCCCAAAAGCCCAGCCGCTCCAACGAACATGCCCTGGTTCCATGTCCCGCAACCGATGGCCGTGTTCCGGATGAGGGTCCGGCCCAGAGTGATTGTTTCGAGCGCGAGTGTGCCTCGGGTGTAGGAGCCGTCGCCGTACGCCACCTCGTAGCGACACCTTCCCTGGTGGCAGCCGGCATCGTCGAGCTGGTCGCAGACGGAGGAGGAGCAGGGAACGCCGGCGAAGGAGGCGGAGAGGGCGGGGTTGAATATGGGGTCGGACTGGTTGTAGCAGTGGTCGCAGGGCTGGCACTGAACCCAGACGATGTCACTGCCGGAGTCTATGACCATGTACTGGTACGTTGCAGGGCTTCCGATTCCTATTCTGACAAAATACTCTCCGCTACCTTCCTCCGTTCCCGAAACGACGTCGGATCCAAAGGACGCTTCTTCTACCGCATCCGTGTGAGCATGGGTGTTATTGTTAACGAGAGAGGATACCCTTTTGGCGTCCCGTTTCATTCGTTGGTTGAAGCGGGTGGAGTGATCTGTGGGAGGGGCGGTGCTGATTTTATCTCTGTGCAGAAGCTCCATTTTCCAATCTCCCTGCTTTTCTTCTAAATCCTCTGCTTCTTTGGGTGGCTTCTTCAGTTGGGTCGCTGCCATTTCTTCCTCCACCTTCAGCTCTACGAAGTGGGAACAGCTGCACGTAGTTAGGGTTAGAAGCAGCAGGAGAGTGTTGACAATGGGCATGTTGGTTGGTGACTAAGGACTCAGATCAGAGCTCTTGATTATATTGTTGTTTGGTTTTGGGGGAAAAGGGTCCATTTGGGGAGAGGACACACACAAATGTTAATGTTAATGTTAATGTATTTTTAAAATTTAAGAATAAAACGTGTGATTGATTAATAAGGCCACAGCAAAATCCTCTCCTACACGTGTTTATGTGTGAAACAAAGTCCATCATCTTTTCTTCTTCACTTTCTCACGCTTTTTAGCTTGACGTAGATTCAACATTAAATGTGTAGTAAGAGTTTATTTGGATACTTTCGGTGGGGATGTTTTTTTATTTGAATATATAAAAATAAGAAGAAATAGGAAGACAGGTTAACGTTGTGGTAGGATTTCAAAAAGCAAGACAAAGTGCGGATTTTGTGCATCACCATCATCACTATTCTTTTTCCCTTTCTTTCCTGTTTATACCAATAAGTTAGTAAGAATGAACTAAGAGTAGTTGGCAAGAACTTGGACATGCATATGCATTCACTTTATATTTTACATATATACATCCATTTTTTTCTCATACAATATCAACTTTTATATTTACTAAATATAATATATTAATTGAATGTAATAATATTATATATATACTAATAATCTATTTTATTCAATTTATATTTGAGAAATACTTTTAAATAAAAGGTAATTATAAAGAAATTTAATTTGTAGTTTTACAAATAATATTTTTATTCTATATGAAATGTAGACCAAGGTTATTTAACTTTGGAGACTTCAAGTATTGAAAATGTGACTTTCGAAGTCCAAAAATAATTTATATCCAAAACACACTTCTTTCTAGGTGCACCAATACCAAGAAATACAGATAAAAAAAGAAAAGAGGAGCTTCAGAGTCCCTTGAGGGAGGAAAACAGTATATAGACACATATCAGTATCTAATTATAGTTTCAACTAATTATTATATTTATAATTTTATTAACAGCTTAATCTCGAATCGTAATTCTACATTTTAATTCAAATATAGATACTATAACTTAAACTAATTTATTTTAAAGTATATTATATAATCTGTTATAGAAAATTCATCGTTAATTTTCTATAGCAAATGACCAATTTGAAATATTTTATAACATTTTTTAATGAGTTGTTGTTTGTTGAAAATATTTCATCAGAAAATAACTTGTAAAATATAAATAATATATGTAATATTATTTTTCTTTTGAAGGATTTTCATCTCACAAAATTTCAGTTTTTCTTACGAATATTGTCATAAATAAATTCCTTTTCAAATCTTTTGATTACATAATATTTTCTTTAGTTTTATGACGATATATAAATATATATATATATATATATATATATATATATATATATATATATATGTATATATATTTAAAATTATATAAAAAAATTTATTGATATAAAATATTATCTAAAAGATTTATAATATTATTATTTGATTAAATGTAATGCATATGACATTTGGTTACGCTATGAAATTATTTTAGAACAAAAATTACAAAAAAATTACAAAAAAAAATGCATAATAATATGGATGTACTTATACAAATTGAAGTCTTTTAATACTTAGACATGTGTATGAAATCACAAAATTAGTAAAGCAAGAGTAAGGGTAAAAATACTACTTCTTATATGCTTTAAAATTTGATATTATTTTAATAACTTTGTTTTTAAAAGGCAATTAAGTGAGTTAAGGAAAGATAATATATAAAAATTATTATTGGTATTGATTTCTAAATTATGTGAAATTTTTTTATATACATAAGTAAGTCTCTCAAACGAGGATTAAGGTTTAAGAATGGTATGAAATTCTCCCTTTTCATTCATACATAATGTATCAATGTTCCAATTTTAAATATTATTCATTAAAGTTTGATACTTTCGTGATCATTTTATCCTAAAACGAATAAGTGTGTAAATGAACAATCTAACAATATAATATATATGTGTATATATATATATATATATATATATATATTAAAAAAAATAGCAAAACAATTAAAAAATATTTTTCTTAAAAATTCCTTTACTTCATTTTTAAATTTTTTCAAAACAAATTAAACATTATGAACCTTAATACGATTTTATAAATTTAAATTGTAAAAGTTTTTAAAATTCTTTCAAATACAATTTTTTTCCTTTAATTCATAACCTGAAAACAATACTTCTAGTAATCCTTTGGGACATTTCCAAATTGGGAAAGCTCCTACTCTGTACTTAATCCACAAAATTAAATGGGTTCTTATGTTCCCACGGTTTTTTTTTTTTTATCTAATTTACTTTCATCTAATGATCTTGCTAATTTTCATTCGTTTGGAGGAGAATTAGCAGTAGATATTTTACAAATTTATGGACCCTAACCCTAGCAAATTTGTGGACAGAATTTGGACAACAAACAACCTGCATTGTGTGGTGTACGATGCAAGTGCATCACTTTATATGAAGATGTGGAACAAAGTCAATTTGGATTTCCTATGTAACCCAGAATTTAGTTTCTGAAACTAATTTTAACTAGTTCCAAAAACTAAATTCCAAAGTAAACTTTTGGTTATTACCATTCGCTCCACAATCTAGTTTCTTTAATGTATTTAGTATATTTTGAAAAGTAAATTTTAAAGCTTTAATCATAACACTTCCTTCGCTCCCAAAATATAAGAACCTGAAGCTATAGTAGTCTACACTTCACAGATTATTTTGCGGGAGAGTATATACCTTCCAGAGTACTAAAAATATGGACCTAATCAAACTCAAACATCAAATGCTGAGTTGGGTGATCAGCTTCCTACATCTCAAAATTTCACTCTTTCATTTCGCAAAAAGTGCTCTGGAAAATTTAACACATTCCCGAATGAAAGTAAGGTTAAAGTTGAATCTTTTAAGGTTTAGAAAAAGAATTCTAGTTTCATCTTAAAATGGGTACACCAAACATGGCAACGATGGTCAAAGATGATAACATTGAAGTCTATCAATACGCACGCGATGTACAGCTCAAAAACAGCTCTATGTTACAATAAGAATCCAAGAGATAATTGAAACGATACAGCCCCACGATAAAGGCCTATAGTAATCCGCCTCAGTGATGTAAATTACAACAAAATTGCATGTGATTGGCCTAACTCTATGGTGTGACAACTTCGTCAGTTGCTACATTCTAATCTAGCAAGCAGAGATTAGCGATCTTGAAGAACAAACAGCTACCCTCAGTTCTCTAGGAGAAAAGGAGTCAGAAAATATATATGCAGAAGTCCGAAAGTGTCGATGAAATTATCATCTCATAACAGACTCCTTCACATGCGATCGACCACCTGAACTGCAATGCCAGGGAACAAGGTCAGAAATCCATTAAAAATTTACCCTATTTTGGGAAACAAAAGTGTTCCGACTCACGTATATTCAAGGTGAATATTCATAAATCGAGCATTTTCTCTGCTTTGCGACAATGTCACCAAACCTTCAATTAGTTGATCTTGTTCCAGCTCAATGGGATCATAAAAATATATCAATGTCTGCAAAATAAATCAATAAGATCAAGACGCAAAAATGTCACAAAAGAAAATGCAAACTTGAATATAATATTCCAGAAGTCAGAATAACATCATAATAAAAACCTAGCAAAAAAAAAAAAGGGAACTCCCATGAACCAACTATTCCAAAAGCCCAAGCTTTGAGTTCATAGTTCCCCTACAATCCTCCAACTTATTTGAATTTAGGAAACTGGAAAAAAAGGATGGCACCGCATGCTTTCCAGTTTTCACAACTCGTCAATATAAGATATACTCTAGCAACACGCTCACTACTAATAAAACAAAGTGGGCCCAAATTTATGAGCCCCACATAAAGTTTATCTACAAAAGTATTGCTTTAGAAACAGTGCTACTCACATAATACTTGATATATCTATATATCTATATATCTGTATATCTATATATATACATATACATATATATATATATATATATATATATAGACACACACACACTATACACCCAGTCTCGTCTACAAAAGATTTTCTCAACGGGAGTAGGATACTAAGAGGATTAAGAACTCACGCTACAAACTCCCTGGCTAAAGTACAGTTAGCATTTTTTTTTTCTTATACCTGCGCTTCAATGTAGTCTTGAACCGAATGTGCCACTTGGCAAGGTGATAGGATACAGTGTGACAAGCAAGTAGCTGGTATTCAATTATGGAATTACTCAAGTATTGGGTACAAAACCGCAGCCAGATCAAAGACATCTTGTACATTTTTATTTTTCATTGATGCTAAGACACGCATTGACAAAACACTTATACATTCATTGAAGAAAAAAACTAGAACCCCATTGAAATTGGAAATTGAAGAAATAAATACTGCACCTGCTGCCAATGTGTTGGAGGGTCCTCTGGCGCAGTGGACAGGACCAGTGCTTCATTTGGATTGGTTCGCTTTTTTCTCTGACTACCATTCATCTGATGATTGTCAATAAATGAAGCAGTTGAATTATAATTGGTTGGTGCTATTGCATTCCCATTAAATTCAACATCAAACCAAAATGCAAAACCATGTAGTGGTGCTGGAGAAAACAGGAAACAGATTTCAATTATTGTCATCACAATACAAGATTTCACGAAATTCAGAATAATTTGTCAGTAAATTTGATGAGAACAGAGCACTGTGAAATTAACAAGCCTAGCAACAAGGGTAAAAAAAATCAGTGAAAAAGGAAGAACAGAAAAAGGTTACCTCGCATCATAGAATTGAACTTAAACTTGGTTGTTACAGATTCTAACTCATTGATGGTAACAGAATAAGTATCGATGTATTTTACCTGCAATTGTAAATGAACGATATTTTTTCAGAAATAATACTGAAGAGGGGAAAATTTGAAATAGAGAAACAAACATTCAATACACAGACAAATAAGTTTCTGAACAGTAGTATTTACAACAAAGACTACGAGATATTCTGATCAGATACTGCATTTTGTGATCTAAACATCACACAATAGTCAAATAAATGGTGTAAAATTAGTACTATTACTAGCTGATCCTGAGTAATAATAATAAATCAATAGAAGTACAAAGGCAGTGACTAAGATCCTCCCAATGGATAACAAAGGCTAAAAAATCCAGAGGAATTAGGACCAAAACTGGCTCAGACCAAAAGATCTTGAATTCCCTTCCCGCTGGCGGTCCTATATTGGAATGTCATCAAGAAGTACGACTGTAAGCCATCACTGAAGCGTGTGGCATTCCCAACTTTGAAAAGGGGGAAACCATCCCTCACCTTTTAACTTCCTCCGCAAAGGAAGAAGAGGACAACGAAAATCTAAAGAGAGAAAACGGTACAGTAGAAAGCTCAACATATTTGACAAATAAACTTCCAGAAAGGGAGAAAACACTGCATTACCAAATAACATTTGACATAAGAATCTACAGCACCTGCAGCTGAAAATTCAGAAATTTCTCTTCAAGCCTCATCACTGAATGATTTACTCAGCCCATTGGGCAATAAAAGACATTACTACATGTTGATTTCATTACTGAACATTCATTTAAGATTTCAGTATCGGTCTGGCTACTGGTTACAATCCACTTCAACCATCCTTTGGACTTGAGACTGTGATACTTAAATATTAGACAGAAATCGAAAGAAACATACAAGTGCATAATGCACTTCAGATATTCCTGAGACTGAAAACTGCTACTCCCTGCGAATTTTTTCTTATAGTTTTGAATTCTAGTGCCACACACGCTTGGAATATTGTAAGAATAGGATAAATTATTGCCTTCTATTGCGTCTACAATAACTAATGCTGATTTCTGAAACGTTATTATCTCTGATTTATTTTTATTATAAAAAAATAATAATGTCTTGAGGCAGGAATCATCAAATAAAAACAGAAGGATAAGATACTTCGAAATCTAATAAAAAGCAAAGGAAAAAGAAACATCTAAACCAAGCTTCCAACATACTGTGAAACATACACTTTATTATCGAATACTAATAATTCTTATACAACGTACCATGAAAAAGTTTACCAAATCTTTATTCAAACCGCAACCTCTAGCAGAAAACATAATTATTGAATAGACAAGCACGATATTCAACATCTTACGGTTACAAAGAGGATTCAAAATGTATACAGCCAGCAACTACAACAACTGTGAACTTACCACATGTGGCCATGTCAAAACATTTTCACCAGTTATTGTCTCTACGGAAGGTTCTTCAAATGCACATTGTTTAGCTAATGGCACCATGGCAGACACTGCAAAAAGAAAGCAGTATTTAAAATGTGATAAGATACATATCTTATTCTACTTTAATCAGTTGTTTGGTGCATATAAAGAATATGATTATCTTATTCAACTACTTATTGGATCCTGTTGAGCTAGTGAACTTATTAGCCTACAAGGGGAGATGATGGATCAGGAAACTAAAAAGGATAGTATGCATGTATAAGATTTACATATATTGTAATATAATATATAATTCTAATAATAATTTATAACTATATTCATCCATGATATGAATAATAAGATTATTATATCTAAATTTACATATTGTAAATTATAAAAATCAGGAAAGATCAGTTTTTAAGTCCATATTCTTTGCGTATGTATGAATTTTTGTTTTTTAAACTTTAAAAAATGTGAGTTTAATCCTTCTTAATTTTAAAACATAAAATGAATTCGTAGTGAAAGGGACTAAAAGCCAGAAGTATTTTCAAGTTCAAGGACAAAATTCTTGAATAAGAAAATTTAAGGATTTAAGGACTTCAGACAAAAAGTATAGGGGACTAAAAGGCACATTTCCCCAAATCTTGAATGCACACCAATACGCAAAATAAATCACATACAATGAACATATAAATACATATCATAAATAATATTTATATTCCACATATTATGGCATAAATATTTCATTAAAAAATTTGATAAAGAAAATTAGAACATATTATTGATAAAAGATTTATATTGATTTCAATAAACACAATTCAAATATTTTATAAAAGTAATAAAATTACGGATATTATAATTACAATATATTAAAAAATCATATAATTATTTACAACATATTATAACATTTTTTAAATACTTATCAAGTTTATAAGTTTCTTTGTTCGCATTTTCTTTACAATTTCTTTATTAAATCTTATATGTTATTTCTCTTTTTACAATAAAAAAAATCAATAATATATAAAAGTAAAAAAAAAGGAATAATGTATTAAAAGTTTTAAAATATATATTAAAAATCAATTTTGAAGATATTGCCAAGTTACGATAATTACAGATATGCAATACCTGGCAATATTCACTATGAAGACTTAATCACGCAGAAAAATAAGCAAATCTAGTTTTAAGACTGCACAAGTATTGGTTTCCAAATCTTCATAACAATCTGGTATGCCATCTATGTCAACAAGTACATCACTCACTATTAATTCCGTAAACATTGCGCCAGAAGTCAACACTGTCATTGTATCTGTCTGTATGCGTGACAGGAGCCATGTACAACTGGAGAAAAGTACAATAAGCATCAACATTTTTATAAGACACCAAAATGTCAAATCATCATCAAAGATAAACTGAATCATGTAATTAAAGAGTCCCCAATCACATTCAGGCAATTCTAAGTACATGCATAAGGCATCATACATATACATATGGTCACGCTTCTACCAGACAAAATAAACTTTTAGAAGCATTCCCGATTGCATAAGCAATATTATTTAAGCTAAAATAAATAGAGATACCGTTGCACTTGAAGGAAGAATAAGACCTCCAGGTTTGAGCCATCGATCTCTTGCATTAATAACACTTCCAAGCATGCTCTGCAAGAGAAGAAAAATCTTCAAACCGGTACAAATCATAAAATGTGGATTTACTTTTAGAAGCTGAGAAATTTAAGTTTATGCTGACGTCTAGGTATATAATTTAGACTTGTGTTGGAACATAAAGAGGAAAAAGAATGAAAGGAAAGCGAATTCTAACTGACATTTAATGTTCTGGTTCTTCCACTCAAAAAAAGACAGTATATCAATAAATCACAAGCACTGTGTTTACATCTCCATAGATATTATATTAGATGGTAACCCAAGAGATATTATGCATCGACCTTTTCCTTGATAAATCCAACCACTAACATGAGATCAAATGAAAACTTCCATAGTTGTAAAAAGAAACAGAGTGGATCATCTAATTTGATTGGAAAATCATGGAAGCGGTCAAATTCTAGCCCATTCAGGTCAATAGTAACCCGGGCCTAAAAATAGGAGAAGTGGAACAAACCTATGAGGTTATATTGTGACAACAAATTTGCCATTACTATAGCCCACAACCCAGTGGAGCATGATAAAACTAAACATACCGACGTAGACAGTAGCTTGAATTGCTAACCATATGTGTCCACTCAAAATCATATTGTAGATATACTCAACAAGGACCTAAAAGGCAATAGCCTTGAAAAAATTACATTCAGTCTCAGAATGGCTTTTAGAAAGTGTCAAACCCATGATTGTTCTTGATGCATTTTAGGAAGCTTTATATCAGCCTTGTTGTATTTTTATTCTGCATTGTTACATTATCTTGCTATTGATACTAGGATTGCATATGTAGAAACAATCCCATATTCACAAGAATTTGTCCCCAAAAATAAGTTTTCATTATTTTCTAAAATTGTCAGTAGGTTCCTTGTATATTAATATGATATATCTCAAAACAATATATCACTGATTATTCTTAAAATCCAGAAAACCTATTACAATTGAATATGAGAAAAGTTTTCACTCCAATTTATATAATAGTAGATTTTTTTAGTTTTTCCACAATAATACCAATCAAGTGACAATTACTCCTGTTCTTTAGCCCAATCACTGGGACACACATAGAACCTATTCCACAACCGACATTTTCAATTCAATTTTGTGTACAAATTTGTAAGGCTTTCCATTTCTTTATTTTCAAAAGTAGCCATATAAAATTAGGTTTTTACTGATTTCAACTTCATTTGTGGTTTGGCTCTTCTGATCTTACGAAAATTTGATTTGGCTTTCGACATTCAAATATATATATTTAATCAAATAACCAAAAAAAATGATAATACTCACCTCATAGAGAAGCATATAGCCCATCCATTCCGAAATTATAACATCCACCTCTTCATCAATTTCAACATCCTGCATAAAGCATAAGGTCAACATTTGCATGCACCCATTACCAAGAGTACCGTATACTAACTAAAGCTATGGTATAAAGTATAGCGTTAATGAAAAAAATTAAAAAGCATATATTGGCCAAAGGAGCCTACCTCAACTCGTCCATGCAATACAACAACAACATCAGACAAGTTATTGGCTTTCACAACCTCATTTGCCTGCACCCAAAAGAAAGTAACTAATTGAAACGAAGTACACAAGGTAAAAAGGTGCTACTAACATTTAAACAACTTCACAATCTCAACCTTCAAACTTATAGAACAACAACATAAGAACTCAACTTATAGAAAATCATAAGAACTCAACTCTTTGCTCTCTACATCCTACCAAAAAAAAGACAAAATTAAACAGAACAAGAGGAGCCCCTGGTATTACAAAATGTTAAGCACAGTAATATAATCCTCCAAGAAAAAATTATAATAATCCACTAAGAACCACTGGTATTACTATCCACAGATCATAATGGTTGATACCATCACTCATATTTTAAAAGAAAGACAACTTAATAAAAAAAATATTATATTTCACAACCTCGGGAAAAATGATGCATAGAGAAAGGGGGTCAATTAAAATTAAAGGTTGGGTTGCAATTTGGTCAGCTATAGGCGAGCACTATTCATTCTAAGTCATAATTATGATTCCACAATATCGTTGCACGGATATATAGTATATTACATACACAGTATCAGCGACTGATGATATTGTAGCATAAATTGACCTCAAAAATGATACAGTAGCCCAAATATTTTATTCTTATCTACAACACGCACAGGATAAGATAATATCACACATCCATTGGATTATATAGACATTTAGAACTCAATCTAGCATGAAAGCCAATACACAGATAGCTTGCCTTAAGTTTTCTGCTTTTTTGAAAAAGGAATAGCGTGGCTTGTAAAGCCATGGATGTATCTAAAAAAATACAAAAAAAAGAAGGCCCATTTTTGCAATAGTTCTATTGGTAAAAATAGAAAATTGATAGTTTTTTAGATGCAACCTCACATGAAAACTAGGTACAAATGAAAACTGTGATCTTCAAACAATTACCTGCAGGGCAATGTCACTGGCATCAATTGCGTAAACCTGGCAACACAAACATTCCACAACATCATGCATGTCAAACGCTTAAGTGATGGAAAAAAAAGATGTTTGAAATAAGTACATTAAAAGCTTAAACAAAGGCATAAGGTTTCAAGAATACAGCGACATATAATATTAATCCCATAGATAAAAAGTGCATAAGATCTTCCTCTGTTTAAAAATATAGAACAGAAGTTGAGATAAGAAAAATGAAGAAATAGAGGGCTTAAAGCAACCTATTCATGATGCATCCAGCATCTCCAGACTATGTAAACTAAAAAAGAAGTGCAAACTTAATAAATCAAATTGGAAATTGAAACAAGTTCATACTTAATAAACGAAGAATATGCCAGATCTAATCTAACCATGATATCATAGAATTTAAAAGTAATAATTTTTATTTAAGAGAACATTTAAGAACATTATAACATTGCATGAGTTAGAATCAGGGAAATGGGTCAAAGGTTTTCATACTCGAGAGATTACATAAACTTATGGAGCTTCTATAAACTCTCAGTACTGACTCAAAATCAAAAGAGTTTATGCAATAAAAAAATAATATTTAGAAACAATAAATGACAGACATACAGGCTTAGCAAAATACTCAAATACAACAGTAATTCAGCATTTCAACTTCATAATAGAACAAAATAGCAAGTCACAAAAAGAAAGTGTAATAGTACATTTTACAAAGTAAGATCAAACTACATAAATAACAAAATTATATAAGTTATTAATGCAAAATCATTTTAAAAAAGAAGTTAATTTCTTGAAATCATTTCAGTCTTAAAAAATAAGATCAAACTACACAAATAACAAAATTATATATAAATTCATAAAGCATAAGTTATTGAAGTGTAAACATTTTAAAAGTACGTTAACTTCTTGAAATCATTTCAGTCATGTTGGGGTTAATGACAAAATGCAAAATTGAGTTCAGACGTTGACTCACTTCTTGACTCAAGTGTTTATGCGAGTTTACATGAGTTTACCAAATTTACAACACGATAGAGTTAAATCGTTTTGTTTACCTAGAATCGTAAAACCACAAGAGTTTAATAGTTAATCAAGAGTTTAACAACACTTGAAGGGGTATAACAGTTTGGCTTTTATTTAGAAAATACATTTTATTACCAAAAAAGTATAATAGCAATCCATTTGTATTAACTAAAATGACATGAACATTATTTTGAAAGACCGTACCCGCTTTGCACCAGCCTGAGCACAAAATATAGAAAGAATTCCTGTACCACATCCGACATCAACCACAACCTGAAAGCAGATGATTAAGGAGCACAAAGGACAGGAAAAACCATAAGAAACTTAAAGGCATCTCTAGAAATAAGTTTGGTCAAAGGGTCAGAACAATCATTTCAAGTACCACACTAGGTTTATGGTTCTTCCACGACTCCTGTCTGCTACAGGAATTGGGTCATTGAAGTTCAGAGTT
>Ga0209489_108336_pt1 | contig 14275 bp, 8 predicted proteins | sample SiratrowhiteBW_FD_187527 | JGI IMG/M metagenome (GOLD analysis project Ga0209489, IMG submission 187527) | Root nodule microbial communities of legume samples collected from California, USA - Siratro white BW (SPAdes) (version 2) | ecosystem: Host-associated > Plants > Roots > Nodule | place: USA... | reverse complement strand
TATATATATATATATATATATATATATATATATATATATATATATATATATATCAAATATTTTAAATTTATCCTCACATATCAACACTATTATCCAGAGTTAAAATAGATTATATATTAGTATCTGAAATGACATATTTATTATAATTTTTTAAAAATATATTATAAATACTTTTTTGAATTTTTTAATATATAAACTTGTGCATTGATTTATAATTGATGAATAATTAGAAAATCAAATTAATTATATTATGATGATTTAATATACGATTAGAATATTATATGTTATTACTTTTGTTTTGGATAACCGATCCTTACTATTTGATCTTCTTATTCTTTATAGTTTAGTTGTGATTATACTTTATGACCAAATGTTCATGCATGTTTAAGTATTAAATCTGAATAGAAAAATACTTTATTATATTTCAGATCAGCTTATATATTATAGTTTCTTTCTAAATATACTTCACGTTTGTAATTCCTTTAATGAATAAATAGTACACTTTGTAATATTGATAGAGAATGATATATAATTAATTAGGAATTTAATTTAATCACCATATATATATATATATATATATATATATATATATATATATATATATATAATATACCGATTTTTTTTAAAGTCTTAATGTAAATATAGTCTGCCATTCCTAATTTAGAGATATACTTGATTGAAAAATTATGAATAATATATCAGTTTTAAGTATTAATACTCGTTATGTAATTTTTCTCTTTCTATATTATATAAGATCTTACCTGATTAATTTTCTTTACTTGATAAAATTTGTTTATTTTAAAATCAAGCTTCCAACTTCTTTTTATTACATAAAAAAATTAAATTTGTACACATGAAACTTTCATCAATCATATATTTTTACGATCTTAAATTAACAAAAAATTATCTTTACTTTAGAATAACCACATACAAAATCTTTCGTCCTTTTATATGATTTTTTTAAATTAATTCAAAACAATAATTAAAAGAGATTACTTTAAAATAAATTCTAATTTATCCATATTTACTCTGTTAGCTACCAAAATCCTTAACATGTATTTACTTAAAAAAATGAGTAGATTTTTTGAAAATCTAAAATGAAATTAAAAATAAAAAAGAAAATAAAATAAAATTTAAATAATTAAATTTTTTTATTTATATATTTTATACTTAAATAATATAATATTTATATTTCTTCTTAATTATATCACTTCAATCTCAAACAATAAACTTTTTCGTTACATAAACACTATTTCAAACACACCATTAGAATTAAAAAAAGATATTCTTTCTACTCAGCCGTCGGCTACAGGGCTTTGAAGTAATGATTCACGAATTCAAATTTGGTTTGACTTGTATTATTCTCTTCTATCTCCGAATCCCGAACGGCTCTACCGACATCTATTTGCTTTTCTTTAATCTGTGAAATCTAATTTTTTAAGATACAAAATCAATGTAAACACGTTTAGCAGTGTCGTGTAGTGAGTATTTTTCTTGACCACGTTTTACAATGAAAAGAAATATAAACAACACACAAAAAATAAAACTAAGAAGAATATATATTGAAATATTTTACAAAAAAAAAAAATTGTTACACTATTAAACTATGAAGATCGTGATCCGAAAGTCGTTCGATGATGAATCGCCGACACAGAGGTGTGGTGCACATGGCATCACCTTACACCTTATTTGGGGTCCCATGCTGATCAATGATCTGATTCATTCCTAAGAAGATCTCACGTCGACATAACAAACAAGCTTTGTCACAAATATACCACGCTTTGTTTTATTTTAAAAAAAAAAAAAAATTAAGAAAACTAAAACAAACAAACCTTTTATTTAGATATAGTCTTTCCTTACCAGGATTATGTCTCAACCGCCATGCATCACGTCTCCCATATCGTATACGACATCTTCACGGTGGTGTCTTAGAGTGAGACGGAGGACCACGCCTTCACCAAAAACAGAAAGATAACAACCCTAAAGAGAGAACAGAAAAAAAGTTAATTTCCTGTGAAGGATGAAGACACATGTGCAAAACTCAAGACGAGAAACACTTTCATTAAGATAATTATTTTAGTAGCTTCGACTGTTTTGATCAAAATCTGATTCTTTTATTTGATGTTTTTGCTATAATTTTAAAAATTTATTATTCAAAAGTAGCATCACACCGGTATATTTTATTAATTTTCCCATCAACTTTTTGTTAATATTCTTAAATTACGGTTAGTATTTTCACTATTTACATTACAAGGAAATTATTAAATAATAATTAATTTAGCCATAAAATGATGAAATTTGATGAATATAGTTGATTTTATATGTTGTATTATATTGTTTAAAATTGATTTAATATTTATGTGTCAGTTTTGATCATAGAAAACCTTTTAAACATGGTATACTGGGGAAAGACTTAAATTTTTTTAATATGATGTTAGGAGCGATATTAGTGCTGTCCAGCGAATTTGATAGGTTTGTTTTGGAGTTGAATATAATTGATGTAATATTTTTATTTTCAACAAAAACTATAAAAAAAATTTGAGTTGATAAATTTATAATCTATATAAATTTTCGGAATCTTTTGAGGGTATAGATATGTGAAATACGAAAAAAATAACTTAAAATTATGTAAAAAAATTAAAAATAAATAGTGAATAATGAAATTTTGAAAAAAAATTTAATCTAGAATTTTCTACCGATATTGCTTATCAAACTAGTTATCTTATTTCTAACAAATTTTATTTTTGGAGCGTCTCAAAGTTTTCTATCAACAATTATAGTTTTAAGTATTGTTGTTCTAAATTTTGATAACTCAAACTTTATGATAAATCTATACAATGTAAGAATTATACCATCAAATATACATTAAATCAAGTTGTTAAAAAATTTGGGTCCAAAATAAATTCCTAATTAGTTTTAATGAATTTTACAAAAAATGCTAACATCAGATAAGCGATAAAGAATGTCGAACCAAGCATTCAAAGTGGAGAAAGATTCACGCATGTATAATATCCTTCAAAACTTGTAACACAAAAATAAGTTAACAAACCACCTATGTCGAAAACAACAACAATGCAAGCAGTAGAGAACACAAGTACCACCAGAGAGACTCAACAACGTGAGAGAAAAACAGATAATAAAAGCAGTGAAAATATTAGGTTAATAAATTTGGGTGCTCATTCATAAACTGATTTTTTTCACACTCTTGAGCATATTACAACCAATGTAATAGATGCACACATACTATATTGGTTGCCTTTACAACCAATGTAATATGGTCCTTGCTTAATTGTTTTTGATTTTTTTTTCACTGTGCTATTTTTTATATCGGTTTTTGTTAACAACTAAAGTAGAAAGATTCTTTTTACATCGATTCTCTATTCATCGATGTAATATGTATTTAAATAATATCAAAATTGTTACCACACTTTTTTTTATAATCGTCATTTTTTAACCGATGTAAGATGTTGTTATAAAATATATTTTTTCTATCATAATATAATGACTCATGGGTTTTTTTTATGATGAAGCAATACTCTTTCTACAACTAAATAGGTAGAACAAGTTAATAACTTCAATTTTATCTTTAATATTTGGTAAAGAAATCATTTACTATTGCTAATCACATAAAGAAATTCAAGATAATATATTGACTCATGGGTTTTTTTATGATAAAGCAATACTCTTTCTACAACTAAATAAGTAGAACAAGTTAATAACTTTAATTTTATCTTTAATATTTGGTAAAAAAAAAAAAATTTACTTCAGTTCATACATACATTGCCAATCACATGAAGAAATTCAAGGTAAATGGTTTCCACTATAAATTTTGAATGACACTCAAGGATTCCTAATCATCATATTAAACTAAAAGTTTGTGTACCTGTAACGCTTTTAAGAAACATTAATAAAGCAAATGGTATATGTAAACAAACAATATTACATGTAAAATTGATGGGAAGAAATGTTATTTCTACTGTTGTCATTACAGAAAACAAGGTTGATAGTAAAATATTTATATTAAAAATGAACTTGATTCCTTATTATTTAAGATTCCCTTTTAAGTTTAAAAAAAGATAATTCTCAACGTCTCTATATTTTGTCATGACAATAAGAGTCAAAATTAATCTTTATTAAAGTTACAATTTATCTTCGGCCTCTAATGTTCATACATAATTAATTATATGTCACAATTTCTAAAGTTAAAATAAGAAAAGAATTAAAATAGTAATTTTAAATGAAAACGGAAATGTAACACATACAAACGTGGTCTAACAAAATATTTAAAACCAAATGCATGTAACCTTCACTCATATATATAACCTTGGATCATGCATAAGCTATAAAACTTCTTTTATTTGTAATAATTTCATTTATTATTTCTTTATCTATCTGACATGGTAATTCTAGCTTCCTTTTTAAGTGCAGTCATGATGCTTTTCCACAATAAAAATGTAACTACAAATTCCATGTTTTCTATTTTTATGTTAATTCTTTTTGTTTGTATGTTTTTTTTATATTTTTTTCTATGTCAGCTTTTTTCTTTTTAATCCAACTTTATTTTCATTACATTTTCTAATTCAACTTATTTTAATCCAATGTTTCATGACATCTGCACAAGACTGGGAGAAATTGTTTCCGTTTTGACGGTGGTTTGGATTGAACCTGGAGGACAAATACATACGTCAAATTATGAATGAAACCATGCAAAAGGTCCCTTCGCAGGCGACAAGGCGAAAACCTTGAAGATTCTAAACTTTCGGTTGAAAATCTTGTGGATTTTGGATACCACCTAATGAGTGCTCTACTCGGTGATAATACAGAAAATATCACACAAAAATCGGATTCATACAAAATAATATTATCTTCGACCTAAATTTTAAAGATTTTAGATTTATAAATCTACTTTCTTATATATTAATAAATCTTTTTATTTTTATTTAATGTAAAATTTAAACTCCCGTTTAAATACCCAACATCATACTATAATAGAATATGACAAGATGTTTTTTTTCCAATATATTTTTTCTGCTGTTTATTATTATAAAGTTATATAATGATAAAGTTTCATCTTTACCATATATTTTTATTTGTCATTATTTTAAATTTTGTATTTTGACCAAACCAAATTTATATAACAAATATACTGTTCCTTTAAAATAAATCGCATGAGTTGCACGTTATATTATATTGAATCGAGTTATATCCACTTTGGTGTGTATTACTCTCCAACAGCCATCCACGTGCATCTACTGCTTCTAATAAATAAACATGTGAGAGAGTATAAATGAGAATGGTTGTGGTAAGATTTGTTCTGAACTAGGGAGAGGTAGAAGATTAAACAAACCAGAGACACTCTTAACCTGTGTGTTTCTTCGATTTGGAAGCCATGAAAGTGGTGGAGGTATTCAAGGTAGCTCCAACTTCAGAATCAAATGAGGTACCAACTCAAAAAACACTTCCCCTCACCTTCTTTGACATATTATGGCTAAGGCTGCTCCTGTTCAACGCATCTTCTTCTATCAATTTCTTCATCCAACTTCTCTCTTCTTTGATACCCTTCTTCCCAAACTCAAACACTCTCTTTCTCTTGCACTTGCCCACTTTTTCCCTCTTGCTGGACATCTCACTTGGCCCCTTCACTCCCAAAAACCCATCATCACTTACAAAACCGGTGACACTGTTTCCCTAACCGTAGCTGAATCCGACGCTGATTTCAACCATCTAGCAGGCACGGATCTTTCTGAGGCTCGAGAAATCCACCAACTCCTACCCCACTTGACCATATCCCATGATCAAGCAAATGTTTTAGCCTTGCAAGTCACACTGTTTCCAAACTCTGGATTTTCCATAGGAATAACCTCACACCATGCTGTTGTAGATGGCAAGACTTCAACATCGTTTATCAAATCCTGGGCTTATCTTTGTAGAGATCAACAGCAATCACCATTTTCTCTGCCACCTGAACTTTCTCCGTTTTATGACAGGGAAGTAATCCAAGACCCCAATCATTTAGAACAAACATCTGTCAGTGATTGGTTAAAACACGATGGACCCAACAACAGAAGCCTCGTAGTTTGGGGTCTGCAAGTCCCAGAAGATGCAACTAGAGGCGTGTTTCATCTCTCTGGTTCAGATATTGAAAAGCTGAAGCAGATTGTGGTGTCCAAGAAGAAAGGGAACAGCAGCAACCTTCGCTTGTCAACGTTTGTCTTAGCCGTTGGTTATGCTTGGGTTTGCAGGGTGAGAGCAGAGAAAACAAAAAACAAAATGGTTATGTTGGCTTTGAACGTTGACTGTGTAGGGGTGAAGATTGCAAGTGCTGAAAGAAGCGAGATATTGGGGGAGGATGGACTAATTGTGGCAGTGGATGCAGTGCATGAGATTTTGGAAAGTCTGAAGGAGGGAGCGCTGAGTGGGGCAGAAAATTGGTTAAAGCCTTTGTTTGAAGGTTTGAAAGTTGATGCGAAGATAGTTGGAGTTGCTGGGTCACCAAGGTTTGAAGCTTATAGTAATGACTTTGGTTGGGGAAGACCAAAGAAGGTTGAGATGGCTTCTCTAGACGGAACTGGGGCATTTTGTTTATCAGATAGCAGAAGTGGTGATGGGGTTGAGATAGGTTTTGTGTCCACCAAAGAAGCAATGCAGACTTTTGGGTCTCTCCTTCTCAATGGCCTTCCATCTTGACTCTTTTGTCTCTTTTGTCCAGAATAAAACTGGAGACAAAGCAAAATAAGAATTTTTCACCCACATGCCACTTTTCTTTCATTTCTTTTCCGACCCAGGTCAAAAGTCTTACCACAATCAATACTTTTATAACCTGTCAACACTTTATTGCACCCTTAAAGTTCATCTTATATGTAATTTTTCACTTAGTTGCCACGTTAAAATTGTCAACACTGGGCGCCCAGAAAGCCAGCGAGCGCAAAGATGCTAAGATTTCAATTTTGATAAATAAAATATTAATTAAAAACGTAAATCGATAAAAAACTTTTATGATAAACTTCGATGATTTACGAAGAAACAATCATTTCTATTAAAACTTTTATATAATTAATTTATTAATATATATATATATATATATATATATATATATATTATAATAAAATAAATATAATTAATTATATAATATAATATAATTATTATTATTATGGTTAAAATAATAATAAATTTATAAAATAGTAATAAAAATAAAATACTAATAACAATTATATTAAAAACAAAAAATAATAATAATAAAATTATAAAATAATATTATTAATAATAATAATTTAACTTTTATTTTAAAATAATTAATAATCTTATAATTCAAAAAATAATAATTTATTAATCACACTTATCAAACTAATTATATTTAATTTTAACTACAATTTTATTTATTAAAAAATTATTTTATTAATTACACACATTTCATCATTCACAAACTTTTGTAAACTTTTCTATTTAAATCTCTTTATTTTTTTCTTAATCCAAACAATTTAATTTGATACACAATTTTTTTAAATTATCTCAAATTCACTCCACCAAATATATTTTTTAATCCAAACAAAACCTCAATATTAATGTATTAATGTATGTCAAATAATATAGTTTGTAAGTTTAAATTTATTCTAATGCAATGGTCGATTATCATCCCATCACTGAGTCAACCTTGAATTCGATTCTCAGGTAGGGAAGACTAGACTCTGTTATAGTTTTTAATAATGGATAGATTGTCCTACTGCGGACAAAACGAGAAGGAACGTAAAAGTTTCAAAATAAATGTTCTGGCATGTGAAAACTTTTGTATCTTTCATTTGTTTAACTTTTCTGATCTGAAATCGTAATGATAAGTTAAGCCCGCAATAAATAAATTTATTCAATTTCTTTATACTTACTACTTTGTTTTTTTATTTGTTTTTATTATTAAATTATGTTTAAAAATAGATTGTGAAATAATTGTAGGAGGTGTTAAAAATGTATTTTCCTACCTGAAACTTTCTGGTGATGCATAACGCTTCTGGTTAGCTGTGTTAATGATCGAAAGTTATTGTTGGACTGCAAGAGGAACGATTCCTTTGTTTAAAAGGGAAAGAAAAAGTTAAGATACAAATACTGTTGATGTAGGAATGGGAGTTGCAGATAGTTATCGTTTGGATGCATTTGAGGGTACGGAAAGTAAGAGACTGAAGAATTGTTGATCCTATGAAAAGCATCGGGTTACCGATAATCTGATTCAAGCAATCTAAGTCTAATTTATATTTACGGAATTCTGAGTAACAAGTTCAGTATAGATGATAGAAACTCACTTTTATAATAAGTGTGTTATGAATAAATTGAGTTATAATTTTTTTTCTAACTTTTTTTAAAGTTCATTTTAGAATATATTTCATGTATAGATTTACTGAAAATTCTAGAAATTTAATTATGAAAAATTTAAAAAAGTAAAAGTTATTTTAAAAATTATGGGAGTGTAATTAGAAATTATAGGAGTGCATTACATAAATTCTCTAAACCCTACATCCTTGTCAAGTGATAATTTTATTATTACATAAATAATATTGAAATATCTGGAAGATCTTTTAATTAAAAACAACAGTTACCTTTACACTCATTGATTGATTTTGTGTATTCTGATTTTTTTTCATGATATAATGTCTTTTGGATTTTTCCAATGATAAAATAATACTTTATCCTACAACTAAATATATAGAACAGGTCAATGACTTCATTTTATCTTTCATTTTATCTTTAATATCTAGTGAAAAATAAAATTTACTTAAGTTTCAACACACCTTGTCTTTGCCAATTAGATAAAGAATTTCGAAGTGAATGACTAAAGTTTTTGAATGACTTTAGATGTTTAGGGATTTCTAGTCATCCTCTTAAACTAAAAATTGGTATACATGTAATGCTTTCAAAAAATATTAATAAAACAAATAGTCTATATAATGAAACAAGGTTACGATTAAATGATTTGGGAAGAAATATTATTTCTACAACTGTCATTACAGAAAAAAATCTTAATGATGAAATATTCATGTCAAGAACAATCTATTTTTTTTTCTAATTTAAGATTTTCTTTTAAGTTTATAAAAAGACAATTTTCAACATTTTTAAATTATATCATAACAATAAATAAGAGTTAAGTCAAATCTTATCTAAAGTTGTACTTTATCTTCTGTGTTTAGTATTCATACATTATATATAGTGATTTCTAGATTTAAAATAAAGAAAGAATTAAAAATAATAGTTTTGGATGAAAATAAAAATGTAACACTACAAGTATAAACATGATCTACAAAGAAATATTTAAAAATATTTAAAACTAAATACGAATAGCCTTAACTCGTACATATAACCTTGGATTACGCATATTGGGTATAAAAGTTCTTTTATTTATAATGATTTTATTTATTATTTCTTTATCTATAATATATAAAGTTGATATGGTAATTTTACTTCCTTTGTAACTTCATCCATGGTGCTTTTGCACAACAAAATTGTAAGTACAAATTTTATGTTTTCTATTTTTAAATTCATTCTTTTTGTTTGTATGTTTTTTCTATGTCAGTTTTTCTTTTTTCTAATCCAACTTCATTTCTAATACATTTTCTAATCCAAACGTTTCCTAATCTAATGTTTCAAGTATTTTTTACATCTCCCTAAGATTGTGAGAAATAATTTTAGCATTGGTGCCGGTTTGGATTGAACCCGGAGGACCAATATATACGTCAAATTATAAATGAAACAGGAACAATAATTATACTAAGCGGACATGGTATAAGAAACAGTAAATACTTGAATCCGAAAGGTGCCTTCCCATTTTTGTGATCTCGACTTCTGAAGGACATGGTATTTCATCATAGCTCATTTATTTATTTTGTATATAATTTTCATTTAATTACTTTTCTGGTTGCAGATGGACAGCAGCCCCTACATCTATTGTTGTCTGGCGACAATGCGAAAAAACTTGAAGATGCTAAATTTTTGGTTTAAAATCTTGTGGATTCGGGATACCACCTATAAGTACTTTGAAGTAGTTAGTTTCATACTATAATAGAGTATGAGATATGCCGACAAGATGTTTCTTTTTCCAACTGGAAATTTCCAGAATTTTATGTTTTCTTAAGACTTCTTGTAATGAAGAAATATAATTCTTTCGATATAGTCCATAGTTGCCTCTACTGTTTATTATTATTTCAAAGCTATATAATGATAAAGTTTCATATTTACTATACATTTTTATTTGTTATTATTTTAAATTTTTCTATTTTGACTAAATTTATATAACAAATATACTATTCGCGTGTTGCACGGTCAAATGACTAATATGTTATGTTATATATCCACTTTGGCGTGTATTAGTATCCAAAAGCCATCCACGTGCTTCTAATAAATAAACAATGAACTCAAAAGACGATGTAAGAGAGTGTAAATGAGAATGGTGTTGGCATCATTTGTCATGAGCTAGTGAGAGGTAGAAGATTAGAGAAGCCAGAGACATATTTAACCTTTGTGTTTCTCTGATTTGGAAGCCATGAAAGTGGTGCAGGTATTCAACGTAGCTCCAACTTCAGAATCAAATGAAGTACCAACTCAAAAAACACTTCCCCTCACCTTCTTTGACATATTATGGCTAAGGCTGCCTCCTGTTCAACACGTCTTCTTCTATCAATTTCCTCATCCAACCCCTCTTTTCTTTGATACCCTTCTTCCCAAACTCAGAGACTCTCTTTCTCTTGCCGCTACAACACTTTTTCACAAGTTTGTTGCTTTCCTTTGTTAGATATTTGTCGCGAGTTGGTTAAAGCACACTGTTTTACATCCTCGGATTCGTACGTGGATAAGTACAAACCTGCAACAATATACATAAAATTAATAAATATTTAGGACGGGTAGTAGGAGTGGAAGAATATTTAGGACGGGTAGTAGGAGTGGAAGAATATTTTGCATTTCGCTTCAAATATAAACATTTAATAAATACAAAGAAACGTAAAACAAACATATATCAATTGGGTTAAAGCACATTGGAAGAACATCCTCCGATTCCTACTGGAAGTTACTAGTTTCAATAACTACAAACCTATAACAATATTGACAAAATTAATTGACATAATAAATAATAAATATTAACAAATATCTACGATTATTATTAGGATTTGAATAATACTTTGCATTTGTGAAACAACTTCTAGCAGAAGTTAGTCACTGGAGAAGATGTAAGAATTGCGTTTATGTTGGTCATCCACATGTATTTATAGAAGCGTTTTGATAATAACATTTAAAATTTGAAATTTGAAATTTGAACTTTGAATGCTAAAATGGATATCTTGGCAGCTTGATAGATGTCATAGATTTGAGCTTTTACGATTTCATTGTCTTCATTTGACAAGTTTTTTGCTTTCCTTTATTAGTAAATAACTTTTTTGATTTTTTTTATAAATTTTTTAATACGGCAACATGTATTAAAAGTTTTCGCTTGTGCTATCTACAAATGTTATAATTATAAATATGTTGTGACACAACAACTTCTCCAATACCGAAGTCTTGAAAACATTTTTAGATTTAAGTAAAGGTCTTCACAATCTCTAATAGGAACAAATTGTTTTAATGTTTGAAACTTTTAAATTTTATTCTTAAAAAAAATATCTATTTTTAATAATAAAATACACTATTATCAGTGTGAATTATTAATTTTAAAAATTACAAAAATTAAAATACAATAAAAATTATTGAAATATGGATTTTTAAAAAATTAGTTTTGAAACAATTGTAATCGGATTTGCTTATAAGTTATGTTGAATGTGGGATGCATTTAACATAAAATAAGAGTTATTTTCAAAACTATTAAATTGAAGATGTTTTAAGCGTGTTTCTTAATTGCGAAATATTAGTAATGTTTTTAAATATATTTCAGAAAAATATTTTTTTTAAATTTATTAAAAGTTATAAAGCTATCAGAAAAAAGGTTTTCAATATGATGTTGATAAAAAAAAATTAGATATATTTTTAATAACTTTCAACTAATAAGAAAATGCATTCAGAAAACTTTATTGTTTTTTTAAGTGTATTGTGAGGATTATAAAAAAGTTGATGATTCTTTATCCGTTTTCTTCTTCTTTTTTAATATAAATTTTGTTCTTTTTATATTTTTATCTCTAAGATTAGATCGTATCGTGTAATGAGTAAGTTAAAAATCAATCCCATTAGAACAAATTTCGATTTAAAAGTAAGTAATTTTTCTACTTTAAAAATATTTTAATTTTTTTATTATTTTATTGGTTTAATGTTGATTTAATACGAGGAAAGCGTAAGGAGTGGATTTAACTATTTATATTTTGAAAATAAAAATTCATATTCAATATAAATAACTATGAAAATTTTATCTCGTCTTCGTCTTTATCGTATTAATATTCGAACCCGTTTTCTTACTATTCTGTATATTAAATCTTTTCCTAAACAAAAGTTCACAACAAATAAAATATAGTATTATTAAAGACTCAATATCAAAAGAATGATTTTGGTGATTGAAAATATTCTCTATGTAAAAAATAAACAATAAATAAAAATTTAGAAAAAAAGTAGAAATAATGACATGTCCTAAAAATTATTTATTTTAATGAAATTGATGTTTGTGTTTCTCAATGTGCAATATACTAGTTGAACAAGATCACTCAAAAGAAAAAAAAAATGTATAATAAACGTTGTTTTGATAAGAGGAAATATACTTTTTAGATATGGATAAATTTTGTGAATATTAAATAAGTCAAGAAAGAATGAAAATTTATATGGTGAAATAAATAAATAAAAGTTTTTCAAATGAAATGAAATTAAGGACAAAAAGAATATCGAAGATGAATCTTTTAGGTTATTTAATAAACTATAAGTATTTTAGTAATTTAAAACAGAAATAAGTATGGGAATATAGATATATAGGGAAGAGGACAGAGTAAAAAATTACATAACTGATGCAGGAACATGTGTATATGTCAAAATTAGGGTATCTTAAAAGTCTTATGTGGAAATGTTAGGAAAGCTTTCCCATCTCCTGTCATTATAAATATGTACTCATGTAACTTTTAAGAGTAAAAGGTAGTTAATATCCTTGGCCTAGCCAACAAATGTGGGTTTCTTTGCTATTCTCACCATAGTGGGGTTATTAACCTTGTCACGATTGGTGATCAAACGATGTCCCAGTATGATCAAATGCTATGAAGTTCCTGGTAATATCATTTCTTTCCTCTTTATTATAGAAGTATCTTATTGTGATAGTTGCATTTGGTGCATCAACATTACACCTCCTTATTATTGTGTTATCTTCATAATAGTGATAGTCTTCAAATCATCATCAGCATGGCACCAAAGCGAATAATTGTTTAGGAGATGGAAGAAAAAATCAAGCTTTTTCCAACTTGAGGAGAATGATGCAGAAACATGTGTATATGCCAAAATTAGGGTTAGAAGTCTCACATGGTAGGAAAAGTTTCCCAACCCTACTCCTATAGATGTGTACTCATGTAATTTTTTTGACACAAGTTGAATGGAAAGTGATTTCTAATATAAGCTTTGTGTTTATTTCCTTTAAGTTCTTTCTTTTAAGAGTGAGAGATAGTTAATATCCTTGGTCTAGCCAACCAACGTAAATTTCTTGGCTATTCTCACCATAGTGGGATTATTAACCTCGCTACGATTGTTAACTAAATGATGTCTCGGCATTAATTCTTACCATAATAGAGTTATTAACATTATCGCGATGGGTGAGCAAACAACATTCCGACATCACTCACCTTCGTCCACATATCAAATTCTTTTTTATAAAAAAGTTGACATTACTCATACTTATATCTAATCAATGTGGACGGACATCTTACGTCAAAATGAGATGGGGACGTGTTCGAATGATACCTGTATGGACAAATTCGCTTGTCATTCGTAGAAAAATAATTCTTTCTACTAATTTGGCTCTTAACTAAAGTTTCATTTTTGTTTTTTTGTTTTTTTTTTAATTTTTCTAGTATTTTTAGAATTTTGATGATTTTGTATGAGATTAAGTGTGGATAATCGTTTCTATTGATCGAGAGATTTGACGTATTAGATTAGAAAATCATTTTAAATTCGAATTTAAAACTTTGTAGAGATTTGAGTTGTGTCTTAGGTTATGATTGAATTTTATTGAATGGTATTTTGAATTTTTCAGTTACATTGAGTTGAAACTATTTATATCCTTATGATGTTTATGCTCGTGAAACCTCCTCTCTTACTCCAGCGTGTATGTATATGTAAGTATATATAT
>Ga0209489_108334_pt1 | contig 14277 bp, 4 predicted proteins | sample SiratrowhiteBW_FD_187527 | JGI IMG/M metagenome (GOLD analysis project Ga0209489, IMG submission 187527) | Root nodule microbial communities of legume samples collected from California, USA - Siratro white BW (SPAdes) (version 2) | ecosystem: Host-associated > Plants > Roots > Nodule | place: USA... | reverse complement strand
TGTTTGAGAAGATTTGTATTTGGTGGACTTGAAATTAGGCCAAGGTGGAGATTTGTTGATTTTGGCCTAACTTCAAGTCCCACATCAGTGGGTTTATTCTTAGGGGGGGAGGTTGTGAGTTATAAAAGAACTCCTCCTCCTCCCATTTCAATGTACCAAAACATTCTCTTCTCCCTTTTAATAGAAGTAGTGCCATTGTGTGGTTCCCGGAGATTAAGCTATTTGCTGAACTCCATTCAAAATTTTTTTTTGTCTAGTTTCTCTATTTTTAATATTCAATATTATTAGGGGGAAATCTCAACATTTCCCAACAGGTGCCACTAATGATGTTTACAAGCAAATGGTTTCAATAACAAGCTTGAAAATTAAGAAAAACTATGAATGAAGGGTCTATGATTAGAGGTTATCCTCAATATAAAAGGTACTAAGTGTAGAAACTATATAGGTATATTCATTCCGTGACTATTAATAAAGTAATACCAATTATGAGATTTAAATAATAGCTTAACCTATATTAAAATACATACATAAAAATAAAAAAGAAAACTTTTGATTATGTTTTATGGGTAACTAGACACATTATCTTCCAAATGCAGCTTCATTTGATTAAGTTCTCTCTTCATTGGTTAGAACAGCATGAATCATTATCTTAACTTAGAAATCATTATTATAAACACCATGGTTACATTGAAGGTACCGAACCAAACTGAAAGTCCATGTATAAATTTATTACCATATGGTAGTACCCCATAAAAAATGGCATCTCATAGAATATCCAAAATTGGGTAAGTCGTTTTTATATGTTATGTGCATTCAATTTGGAGCAAAGCTCGTAGGAGTCTCTGAGATGATGCGTCCTTTGATGTAAGTAACATCATTTGATATAAATTGTGATAATGCAGAGAAACCAACGAGGCTTTGTTGTTTATTTGGTTTCACATGCAATGTGACTGACAACTACAGCAGTGATGATTATTGCTGCTATGATTTTTGTTTTATAAATGAAAATAATGCATTTGTTTAACAGCGAATTGAGATGATTGATGGGTGGTTTTCACATGTACGCAGACTGCATGTTTGCCAATTCAATGGATGGTCGGTTTCTGCTTTTCCTCTTTATTAATCTTTTCTATTTTATTTTTTTCCCTTCATTTTTAAATATACCATATGTTTCTTTCTTTATGTTCATCCATGATGAAGAAGAATATCCATAGGTTCTCTGGCATAGGATTAAATATTCTCTTCTGCATCATGCAAAATATTTTAAACCCGTTTCGTAATTTGATCAAAAGAAGGAAAAAAAAATCACAATTAGTAATGTAGGAATTTTTTAATAATTGCTATAGGAACAACATACTAATTAACTACTTAATTAATTAACATTTTTCTTTTTGCATTCTCTCTGTAAAATTCTTTTTGAGTTCTTCAAAATATAAATGGGTCTTATTTTCTATTTCATAATCTGATTGCAAACCACAGTAAAAGAAGATCAACATATAAGAAAATAACAATTTGTCTTTCTATAAAAGAAAAAATAATTATGCTTAGCATTGAAATTTGGACTACCATCTTCATTTTCTTTTCATTTTGAAATAGTTAAAAAAAGAATTTTTTAAAAAATAAATTCCAATATTTCAAAAGATTAGCTCCTGATTTCAACTTAAAATACTCTATTGTGAACTATGTTAATTTCTCTTAGTTGTAGCTAAGAGTGTTTAGGGATAGGTTTGGATTAAATTTAAAACAAAATCGACCAACAAAAATTTATTAGTTTATATTTTTCAAATAAAAAAATTTAAAATTTAAATCAGACTGACAGGATCAAGAAAGGGTTGGTTTAATTTGGATTAATTAGATCAAATCACATACAGATAAATAAAAATTGATTTAGAAAAATGCAAAATTTAATCCCGAAATTCACACTTAATTCTTCATTAAAAAGAGATAAACGACCCTTTTATATTAAGCTGGACTTATGTAAATTATATAATACAAATTTTTTTTGAATGAATTAAAAGTTGTTGGATTTTGATTGTTAAATTGGTAGGAGTGTTGAAAATGAATGAATGTGTAGTGTAGTGTTTATGGGCATCCTTCACTTTCTCACCCATTCTTATCCTTAAGCTGTTCCTAGTTGGTGGTTTGTGGTAGTTGTGACCTAGGACTTGGGGAGGTGGATGTGGACACAAACATGGCCTCAACTAACCCAGTTTGAAGATGACCAAAGAAAAAACTGAAGGGTTGGCAAGTGCAGTATGAAGTACAATCAAATTGCAAACTACACAAAACGTACCACTAACAAGGACTAAAGCTTTGATGCAATCATCAAATACCAAAGCCATACATACCCATTATCCATTCTTTTTTTAATTCATGCCTCAACTTTTCTTGGAAACTTTCTGGGTTGGGTACACAATTATGTGCATGTTTTTGTCTCTTAAAGCACAGGAATTGGTCCCCACATCCATCTTCTCTTACTTTCAATTCTCTCTCATCTCCCTCTCTCAACCCTTTAATCACTTATTTAATATCCATCAATTCTTTTGTTTCTGATTAATCCTAACTGTTTATGCTCAATTTCATCTTTTAATTATGCTTTTCTTTTATAAAACCTAATTATGAATTATGTGTTGATTAGTTTACTCATTTTTGTAGCTATGAAATAATCTTTTAGACTAATTAATGAATACTTAATTTCGTGAAAATTTAAGTGATTTGTATATGGAGTAAAATTAGGGAAACTATGCACAGTTGTGACTATAAATTTTTTAAGTGTTATTGCTTATCCTTTCGGGATTAACTGTAATTAACTATTGAATTGAAGAAACATGATCTGCCAGTCATGTTTTATATTGACTTTCTGTTTCGGTTATGTTCAAAGTAACTGTAAGTTTAAATTATATTATTCTTAAGAATGGACTCTACATCAAGGTATTGATTAATATGCCGTTGTAACCAATGAACATAAACACTTTAAAAGCAAGGTATCTAATTATTAAAGTGCTGATATCGAACAATAGCATCACTTAAAACGGAGACAATGTTGAGTGTCCACTAAAATAGGAAAATAAGAATTTTTTTTGTATGTTAAATTTCTCTCTTTCGAATTATTTATTTCTAAATAATTTTAAATTTAATTTTTCATTTTCGAATTAAGATTTTTTAAATTATTTTTCATTGAGCCTTTAAAGGTTTTTAAAACAACTATAAATTATCATTTTATATAATTCCAAATTATCATAAACTACTTGAAAAGTGTTTTTGTTCTAAGGACTGGATTTGAGCGAAAGAAAAATGATGGATTTAAAGAGAAAAAAAGTTAAAAGTAAAATAATTTGGATTAAGAAAAAAAGAATAAAAAGTGAAGGAGATGAAGGAAAAAATTATATAAGTTTGAGAATCATTAGTGTGATTGATAAAAACAAATTTAATTGATGAAATTGTATAGATTATAGTTTTATTCTTGTGATTAAAATTAATTTTAAATTAAATATGTTTAATTATTTGTACATGAAACTCCCTTTAATTTGAAACATTATTTTTAATTTGAAACATTATTCTCATTATATGATTCATGAATTCAGTTGAAAAAAATATAATAAATTATTAAAAGAACCTTATCTTTAGTTGACGTGAAATATTTAATATCTTTTTATACTGAGACTCCCTAACTCATGTGTAGGACTATATATTTAAGGGGTGGATTGATAAGGAGAGATATGATAAGTCCAACAATCTTATTAAGATAGACTCTAATATCATTTTAAGAAGTGATCTTTTAAGTCTAACTCAATTTTACAAAACTGACTCCTAAGATGAGGTTTACACCCACTTATATATTATTAAAAGACTTTATCTCTAGTCAATGTAAAATTTCTAACAACGTCCAAATTGCTAAAAATGAATTTTAATCAAATTAAATAAATTTTAAATAGAAATAATTGTAAAAAATTTAATCAAAATTATAAAATTAATAAACATATTAACACCTAATAAATATTAAACATAAAATAGTACAATATAATATAATGGAAAAAAGAGTCAAATTACAATAATTAGGCTACCATAAAAAAATAACAATTATATCATGAGAGCACTCTAATACGGTCAATAAATCTAAAAATGAATAAAAAATATTTTTTATGAAATAAAATTGAACTTAAAATAAATTATTATTATTATTATTAATATTATTATTCAATAAATTCATCTTAAATTATTATGTTTTAATATTTTTATTATCATTTCATAATATTATTATTATAATTATAATTTATGATTTTATTATTATTATTACTATTATTTTTATTACTAATATTATTTTATGATTTTATATTTTTTAAATATTTATATTATTAATATTATTAATTTTTTTATTATTATTGATATATAAATGTATTTATATTATTCTTATTTATTGAAAATATTACTATTTATTATTATTATTTATTATTATTATTACATGGTATTATATTACATAATTATAATCGTATAATAGATTATTTTAATTTAATTTCAGACTGGTTTTTCTTCTACTAAATGTATAGTGAAAAAAATAGGGTGATTCCGTTTTTTCACCAACATTACCTGTCTTTCTTTTTCTTTATCCACATCCTTGCAGGGAACACCACAGTTTCTTCTCCGGTATTTCTCCGGTATTTCTCCGTTTTTATTTTTTCACACACCACTTAATTTAAACCTATATCATATTTATTTTTTCGTACTCACCCAAATTTAAACACAGTGGCAGGTATCTGTATATAGTAATCTAATGCAAATATAAAAATCCGAAAGAATTTGAAAAACAGTTGAATATTTTAAACACTTTTTTATTACATGATGTGATTTAGAATACAGCATAACTGAGCAACATATGGATAATTGAGATAAAAGGAAGTGTGTGTTTGCCACATGGCGAATTATTCTACTATAAGTGCAGGACTTGTCTTGCGCACCATTAAAATAATACAAATTTAAAATTCATATTTTTAGGGTACTGTCCGATTCAAAAGTGGAGAGAAGAGAGATTTTAAATAGAGAAAGGTATTGTTGAAAAGTATGAATTAAGTATACTTTTAGTGTAGTAAAATTAGGGACTTCTGTATTTAGTCTTTAAAATATAATTTTATACTACGTGGCTGATAAAAAGAAACTTAGATTAGGTTGGGACTTTCTACATTTGAACCTCCACAGGGCTCATGCTACGAAACCCAGTGATGGATTAGTTTATTAAGTCTTAATTAACATTATTCATTTTAGTTTACCATCTTATTAGTTTTTCAAGTAACGTGAATTAAATATGCATGTCGTTAGAAACCAAAAGGCTAATTTTGAAACCTTAGTGGATCATATTTGTGAAAAAAATCGCATTTTTGTTTTAGAAAAATATATCACTTCTCATAGTTCTGGAAGTATATTTGGACAACTCAAGTACAAAATGATTGGACAACGTTAATTAGTTCGTATACGTAAGCCAACTTATTTTGGGCCAGAAAACGATAAATCCTGAAAACAAAACAAGGCCGCTTGTTGGTATCTTGGACTCAGCGTACGGTTTTGCCATTTGCACCCCATCCAAAAAACACCCAGGCATAAAACAGGGTTTTCCTCCTAAAGTCTAACAAGCTATTTGCAATTGTTTCATGCACCCACTCAATTTGAACCTGCACTCCCACAATTTTTTTAAAATAAAAAATTATTTGGATTTTAGGATCGTTCCACTCTAATTTCAAGAAAGGGTTATTGGATGAGTTCTTGAATAGTTTATTGAAGGATTATGTAAATATGAACTTTAAAGTTTAAAAAAACTCAAGAAAATTCATGAGATAAACAAAATAATGATTCGCTATTTATGATCTAACTCACAAGATAAGAATCAATGTTAAGAATTAGGAAGGATCTCATGCCACTCAAATTCATGAGATAAGTAAGATGGTGAATTGCCACTTGTAACCTAGCTCGTAAGATAAAAAACTCTCCAAGAAAGAAACTATCCACTTTCCTTTGATGAATCCCGGTGCACTACCAAGAGATAAGCTATGAAGCGTCACCTTAGGATAAACAAAGGAGAAACAACACATATGATACATTCAAGATTTTTTAAAATTTTTATTCATTATTCCAAATCTACCAAAATAAGTGCAATATGTGTCTTTATATATAATTCATGGTGGAAGAGTAATAGATAAACTCATTCTTTTCCTATTTTTATGTTCAAACTAAACATATAAAAAATACAGGAAAGATTATATTTATTTTTATTTTTCAGATCAGTCAAGTTATGCCAAAACATAATCAATAATCAATAAGTAGCTGGAAGATCCATTACAAAAAAAAATAATTTTTCTGCTTAGTTAGTATATGATTGAGAGATAACAAAAATGTATTGGTCATCTTTAACTACACTATAAATGAGCTCCTTCAATCTTGATTATACACAAGCTTGCACTTGCTATCAGCAATAAGTGGCCATCCATTCTTCCCATATTAGCATAACCTGCAAATTATTGTGAGAGATAGCCATTACCTGAGTGCAATTACTTTCACTATACAATACAACCCTTTGATTAGTACATCTAATAAATCATGCTCTTTACTCTGATACATATTTTCTCATTTTCACCAGCATTAGGTGCTATAATTAAATAATATAATTGAAGCTGAAAATGTACTTTTTTGTTGTTTGTTCCTACTTTTGTACACTCTTTCATACTTGATTGCACTCTGTAACATCTGCAAACCATAAAGGGACAAATCTAGTTGTCTGATACAGTGGTTAACAATAAAGATAAACCATAATTACATTCAACATAAATTGTTCATTATGTCACAAACCTCTCAATCTGCCATCCTCAACCCCAACACATATTTTCGCAACAATCATACAAATCTGTGTAATTTAGATGATTAGTTTGATATAATCTACAAACACCAATCAGAGTATGTAAATGGACATTTATACTTTTCCTATTAACCTACACCCAAGTTTTAATTTGGATGAAAGGAAATACCTCCTTAGTATCAAACTTAAGGTTCCTGAATAACACATTATTTATAAACTTCCATATGTTTCAAATGCAAGCCATCCATATACAACTCCATACCAAATTAAATTTATTAGTGAAGTTAATTAATTAAAAGCTTAAATAGTGTTACTTAATAACTAAGTGATTCTTCTTTAACTCTACAAATAACACAAGTTTTATCAATTATCCTTTCCTAATAAAATTATCCCTCGTAACTATTTTATTTATTAACATTTTTTAGAGACACATAATTAAGTAGTAGATAATACTTTAATTTTCCAGAATTTTTTAATAGATCAGTATTCTCACGTGTAAACATTCCTATTCTTATTATATTCTGATCTCAGTATACATTGAATTTTCAACTCTCATCGCGGAACTATTTTCTCACCTTGCTTCCCATGCACCTTTAAACTCTTCTAGTTATTAATTTTTTCCATTCAAAACAATTTTTTCTCAACTTTTAAGTGTCCGCTCCTTCTAGTTTCCTCATCATTCGCCGACTTCCACTATTAAAACTTCCTTTTGAGTTGAGATAGAGTTGAGAGAACAAATACTTTCGGATTCTTAGTTTCAGAATATAGTCGTTTAGTATGTATCATTCCAAAACATTAATTCTACATAATAAAAAAGTCAGAATAAGATCTAAAAAGTTAATCCAAAATAGTAAAAATAATTCTTGATATCACTTCTTTCTCATCCATCATTGTTTGTTGGATCCGACAGGAACCAAGTTCTTCTGGCCTTAAATCTAATAACGAAGTTGAGGCTGGTTGATGTTCAAAAGCATCATTAATCATGAAATTCAGACAATGCTATTGGGGTTCAACTGAGATAAATTAGTGAAAAACAAATAATCACCATGCCAATTTTGATTTGTATACAGCTTCTATTGCGTCAAATTTAGTTTTCTCTTGTTGTCTACATGCAATGAAAGAAGAAAAATTCGATATGCCCAAGAAAGAAATCAACTTATTGTTGTAGACAAATAAAGGTAAGAATTCGTTCGGGTTCCCGTGGTGATTGAAAGACGTCAATGTTGTTAAATCTTGTTCTGAAATAGAGAACTTTAACTATAATATTTACCAATGCACGTGGTACGTGTCTATTTTTTTTAACGTAAGTTTTTTACATAAAAAATATTAAAGGAATTATCTCACGATAGAATAATGCAAACAATTTTATTAGCTCTATAACCTCTTATTAGAATATAGACGTTGCCCTGTTAAAGAAAATTCTCTGTTTTCCTTTCTATGGATCAAACCCTGACCAGTCAAATAAAGTATATGTCTGCTCTCTTTCCACGAAAATTTCAAACTACAACATTCTCTCAAACAATATCTTGATAATTGAAATTATTTTTATTTTTTATTTTTGAATAAATTTATAAATTAGAATATTCTCTTCTCGTCTTGATCGAAAGGACCAAACATAAACACTTCACGTAAAAGGATAGAAAGAAAGAGATTGCATGCAATGTACTGTACTCTCAAATGCCCTCTTTCACATGAAACTAAGTCCCTTCAACGTGATTTTGTCGGGTTGATATTTATTATTATTATTATTTATAATCAAAGATAAACGAAGGAGTTAATTAAACAAGCAAATGCAAATTTTACTAATTTTTCAAATTGAATATAGTGTGAGCACGCCTATTTTTATAACTTGAAGAAATAAAAACAATACCTATATGTGAAGAAAAATTTAAAAGAAAAACTTAAGAACTCTTAATTCTAATTTCTGACGTACAAAAATAAAAGATATGATCGATGGGACTAAATAAAACTAATAAAAATAAAAAAATAAACTTTTAAATTTCTTTTTCACAAATATTTTAATTCCTTTAAAGTTTATTTAATATTTTTAGAGATGAATTGATGAAAAAATATTAATGGATGATTTAACTTGGATTAAATTTTTATTAGATGATAAGATTATCGACTCTTTTTTATTAAAGTTTTAATTAATTAAGATTGGTTAATGGATTTTTTGTTCCATCTTTTCATAATAATGAAATTTATCAGATTTCATTATAATTTAAAATGAAATTTCATCGTCTCATTTTTCAATCGTACATAAAACAAAATAACATGTGACACTTTCTTGTGTTATCATATGACCTTACACATCATATTCACACATAATATTTATGAGTTCATTCAAATTTATTGAACACCAAAATTTTTAAATATTCATAAAGCAAAAATTAAACATCTAAAATATCTCAATTATCATGTTCTAAAATATTTCAATTATTCTTTAATTGTTATCATTACTACTCGTCATGTGAAGTTAAAAGAAAGGGTATCATACTACAATTCTTCAATTACTCTGCGCAAATGTTCTAATTTCACATACTAAGTTTATTACTAATATTTAAAATATCAATGTATATGTGAATACACTGGTGCAAAATAACCTTTCAACGTCAAGATATTATATTGCTTTGGAGAAAATCGATGTAACACGAATTGCTTTGATAAAATTGTAATAAAAAGTTTTCTAATTACATTGTAACCGATGTAATATATTAGTTTGTATTGAAAATACTACTTTGACACTACTATTTACATATACTCTTAATTGATATTAAATTTTATTAATAAAATATTATATATAAATAAATTAATAATATATATTAATATTAAATTATGTTAAACAGTGGTTAAAATATCTATCATCGAGTTTTTATATCTTTTAGTGATTTAATTGATATAATGTTTTTATTTTTATTTTTTTTAAATTTAGAACAAAATTTACATAGGTTGAAGCCACCAATTTTTATTCTTTTTCTTTTCCTCTTTCCCTCCTTTCTTACGTACTCTTTCCCTCTTTTCACACTGCGCTTCGTCTTCCACAAACGTGTTCTCTCTGATGCCACACTGCACCGTCGTCGGCGTACATTATTGCTGTACATTACACCGTTGCTGCTTACCGGACCGCCGCTGCTGGCAACAACGTTTTGTGCCGCTACAGCCGCTGCAACTGCGACCGCGCGGTTTGCGCTGCCGCTTCACCTCCAAATATACTCATGAACATCATCTAATTAAAACACCTCCAAATATCCTTTTAATAAAAGTTGTATCAAACAACTGGAAGCAAGCATTGCTTAAATGTTACAACTTCATAAGGAAAAAGGCTTATAATTTAGCAACCACGTAATGCTTGAAGTGAGAAATGATAAGGCACGGACAATTAGATGTTACAACTTCACAAGGAAAAAGCTTATAAATTAACAACCACTTAAGACTTGAAGTGAGGAATCTTAAGGCATACTACCTGTTAGAGCAATGCAACCAATAAAAAACTGTATTACACCATTCAAGAAAAAGGTAAAAGGGAGTGTAGGAAGACACAAAATTCTATGCTTTGGGATTACATTTTAATTATCACATTGATTGAGCCATTTAAAACCAAATGAGTTGGTACAACTGATGGGAACCAACAATTACAAGTGATGTGAGTAAAAGAGATAAACCAAAATGATTCGTGGAGACCACAAATCTATTTGAGATAAAGATAAAAGGAAATAGTATAAGTATAATAATGCGTTAACCAACCAGGTTATTAGACTGAGAACCGTTCACATGTCATTATTCAAGAATCATGGCTAACTGCATGAATGGGAAGAAAGGCAATTTTCAAGATGCAAATTTGCTCTGAGAGTCAGTGACTCTGGTTGCATAATATTTAGCAATGAAATCAGAGGCTTTTCTGTCAATGCCAGGCTCTGCAACCCAATGTGGTCTGTCTTCATCACTTGCAAACACCCTTCTCCCATTCCCACTGCCTTCCCAGTACTCATCATACCTGTTCTCACATGAGAAGCATGCCTTCAATATGTTGTAAAATGAGCTCTTGCCTCCCACTCTCTTTTCCCTTCTCATGATGATGTTCAAATCTCACTCTCAACACTCACAACACAACACAACACAAACGACTTCTTCCAATGTTTTCAAGGACAACTGAGCTCTAAGTGCTATGTTAGTTTTGAGTGACTTGCATATACAAGCAGCTGTTTGTATTTATAGAGTGGCAAAGCAAGTGACATGGTTATGATATGATGAAAAGGAGGATAAGGATTCCCTTAATCACTCATAACTGATAAGGATGGTTATATTTTATGTGATTGATCCACACACAAGAGGCATAAGTGTCCTCCTCCTCTCCTTTTCAATTATCACGCAAAGCTTGGTGACACATTAATCCTTCAACTTTGCTTTTGTTAGTTACCATGAATATTCTTTTCCCTCGATGTCCTTTTTTGATTATGTAAATAATGCTTACAGAATTAGAATAGTGCACAGTAAACCAGTATATTAACCCGAAGTAATTTAATTTTGTTCAATCTGAACTGTGATAAACTGAGTTCAATTTTGTGATCAACACCGATGAATGTTTGTTGTGAAGTTTTCAAATCTTACAAGTTACATAGCAGGTGCACAATAGTTTGGTACATCTGGGACCATGTCAGCTTCATATGCATGAGAAACTAATGGTAGGGGTACCTAAACTAGGCCTTCTTGATTTACACCACGAATCAATTCCTCACACTGTGCACACGTTCCAGTATGATTAATTCGCGCATACATTCCGAAATCACATTAAAATGTCAAAGGAAGTAGGATTTGGATAGGCTTTATCAGTGTGAGTGGAGGTGATTGATGGCATAATAGCCAATCTTGGAGGGCTAAAGTATAGTTTGATAAGGTTAAAACTGAAGATTTAAACTTAACTTTATAAGATCTACCAGTAAATTGAAGTTTCCCTATTTATAAATTACTGAAAGATCAAGTAAGAGTCAATATAACAGATTGTGATAACTTAAAAATAAAAGAAAAATAATGTTGATTTGTATTTGTATATGTATAGGTAACACACCTTGAAATACTTATATTAAAATATTTATTTGTATTTTTTATTTAATATATTATTTTTGTTGATTAAAAAATATATAAAAAATTTGAATATATCTTCTTGATATAAAAGGGTTGTTTGGGATCTTATTACTCTATTTTACTTTTATATAAAATGTAAAATATTTAAATATTGTTAATTTATTTTAAGTTGTAAAAAGAGTGGTGAGACCTCATGAAGTGTATTTACATCTTATGGATAATTACAAAAGATACAAACTAACAGAATAGTTGCAATTTTCCTTTTTCAGGGCAAACAAATAATGATTTGCCGCCAAGTACAGCTATATATACTAAAAAAGCAATCATATAATTTGATAACTCCTTATTCGTACAACCACAAAACCATAACATCAAAACTTCATTCCATCATCATCTATTCATACTTTGATCAAAGTTTTATTTTCCATAATCATAACCGCAGTGAACACAACCATGATCGCAATTTAGAATCATGCAAACATTAAGAACCACAACTAGACTACATTTCATTATAAGTACCTATGAAACAAATCTAAGATGCTCTATTCCTCAAATTGCTGCATGCAAAAAATAAAATAAAATGAACAGCTATATAACGTTTGTATCATCCACATATAACTCTTCTCTATCCGTCTAGAACAGATAACTCCAAATCAGATTCTACGGATTTGTAAAAGAGCACTCTTTTTTTTCCCTGGTTCAAGACCAATTAAACAGGCTAAGTTGGAATCTGATGAAGTGCTGCATAAAGGAGCCATATAATCCTGTAGTATCCAACAAGATTCTCAAATGTCATGTTGTATAGGGTAAAAGTGAAACATGAGTGCATTGAGTTGACACTATGTGCTCTATCTTATAGGGCATATAGTATATATTTTGGACTGAAAATTGTAGAAAATAGAAACTAAGTGTTCTGATGGAACAGTGTTACCAGCACTGAAGGTAGCGCTGCCAGAAGTGGGAACCTTATGATTCCAAGGATAGACGACATTGACTGATGAGGAAGATGTTATCACGTGATGAATAGCTATAGTCATTGTGATGTACACTTTTTTGGTGATGGTGATTCCATGCAAGCTTTGCCACTGGTTCTACCCTAGAAAGCAGAAGAGGACAAACTTCCTTTGTGCAGTACAGTACCATGCTAGCACTTACATCAACATTGCACGTTCATTAAGAAGAAGATTCTATTTGTCAAGAGGGTGAAAAGAGATAAAAGAATAGAAAAAAATGATAGAGTCGAAGTTTCAAAAAGTGGTTCATGAACTGATAGGACTTGCCAACACAAGAAAGTATACTTCTGTCTTTCAGACTTAACAATTGAGGGTTGTGAACCATTCAAATGATATCTCTTCAAAACCAGTGATCCTATAAGATCATTTGGATAAATAACATTTAATAAATAAGCGTGAATCCCTTGTCATGTTAAGTCCCTCGATCAGATTAAATCAAATCTTACTGTTTATAAGTTGAAACTATTTGGTATATATGAAAAATGTGAAAGTTTCTTTTAACTTCTCCCAGTTTTTAGACCTGATTAGTCTACAATTACAATGGCAAACAATAAGGTTTTAGGACCTCCTACAAGTTGAAGTCGTACCAATATATCAATATCTTAATGAAACTACAACCGTGACTGTGATTGGTAACTTCAAACCTTTACGGAGCATATTTCAGGAGAACAAGCCTACATGGTCACGATTTATATATATGTTTGTGATGGAATCAAGAGGTTTATTATTGTTTTAACTAGTTTAGAATTGTTTGAGTAACATTACTTAATAATTATGTTAATTTTAATGCATTCATTTTTATTTTTTAATGATATTTCAAATTTTCATAATTATATATAATTGAATTTATGTCTCTTTTATCAGCAACAAAATTGAATTTCTGTCTAGATTTGGTTATTTTAAATTTACAAGCTTAGATGTATATAAAACAAATAAGATAATAAAACCATTATATTTTACATATATTAATGGTTGTGACCATATTTCATATAGAAACCAAATTGGTTAAAAATTTAAAATGATAAAAATAGTAATGCATTTTATATTGATGAAAAAGTATAAAGTGGATTTGTACATTAGCTACTAGATGTAGAAATAGACATTTTGTATGTCGTTTAAAGTTTATTCAATATAGAAAATTAGTTTCTATGTTGATGAAAGTCTAATGTAAAAATGTTTATTAACTTTTTACTATAGTATGATATTCTTCTGCTCAGTAACTGGCATAAAAAGCTTAAAATAACTTTTTTTTAAAAGACATTATATATATATATATATATATATATATATATATATATATATATATATATATATATATATATATATATATATATATATATA
>Ga0209489_108333_pt1 | contig 14277 bp, 13 predicted proteins | sample SiratrowhiteBW_FD_187527 | JGI IMG/M metagenome (GOLD analysis project Ga0209489, IMG submission 187527) | Root nodule microbial communities of legume samples collected from California, USA - Siratro white BW (SPAdes) (version 2) | ecosystem: Host-associated > Plants > Roots > Nodule | place... | reverse complement strand
TATATATATATATATATATATATATACACATATATATATATAAAAGTGAGTCTAGTCCCGCATTGAGTAGAAATGAGAAAATTGAACAACATATAAGAAAGAAAACCCACAATCGAATGCCTTAAGGTTTTAGGTTAAAGTTCATGTCATTCCTTATTTAGGTCTGGCTCTTGTCTCATTGTTGTTTAAAATCTCCCTGATCTTTTTTCCCTCAATTTTTCCAACAAGTGATATCAAAGCATCCCGACGATTACAGTTGATCCCTATATCAAAACTCTTCCTAACCGAATCTTCAAGCAAGTATGTCCCATAATGATGACGGTCCTTTAAAAGGATGGTTTGTGAGGTACTCATGTTTAAAAAGTTTATGCTTAAGGGGGATATACCGATGTGGAAGAGACTCACAAACCAAATGTCTTAAAGTTTTGGGTTGAAGGTGATGTCATTCCTTGTGTGGGTCTCGGTCATGTCTCATTATTGTTTGTTCTCCCTAGTGTTTTTCCCTCCGATTTTTTCAACAGTTTCGTCATGAACAAAACATTATTTATATAATCGTCTAAAAATAAACAGTTATTAAAATTTTGCATATTATTTATTTGTAAAAGTGTGACATAACTACCCAAGTGCTTTATTTAGGCAAAACACGCATCCCTTCGTTGGTCATGCATGTGAGTAAGTGCGACAGATCCCCATGCATACCCACCACACATCTTCAGATTATTGAATTGTGTCAAAGTATGATACGCTAACAAATGTCACACTTTTATTAGTGAATATTATGCACCCAATAAGATGCAACAAATAAGTTTGAATTGCAGACTTCTATCTCTACTAAACGATGCACTCTTTGTTTACCACGCATAACCAACTGAGTCTAGCGTGTGCACCACAACACTGTCTCAACTTTGTTGTGGCATCCCTAAACTCCTCGAAGCTCAATCAACAATGTTGACGCTGATGTGATATCCAATGTCACATATTAACTAGTGTCCTACTATTGAGATATGTAGTAATGCATACACGTCATCCAACATAATGGCCATCTCACCAATAGAATAATGTCGGTGCCATGATGTCATTTTTCCAAAGGCTGAAATGAGACCCTTATCAGTGGTCTAATAGTTAATGTTGTGGAGTAGCAACAACCTAGTGTTAGACATATGACCTCAATTTGGAGATCAATGATCTCAAATTTACTTAACTTACATACCAACTTCAATTTTCCTTGATCCTTACCAACTTCAATTTCCCTTTATCCTTACCTTTTAAAGCCTTAAGGTCACGCTATTGGCATAATTCACCAATAACGACATATGAGAAGGTTAGCCAACAAATCCTTACTACTTATCATGTACTCCATAGCATTTGGCAACACATTGTCATCTATTTCAGTGACAACTTGTTACTAGTTGTTGTGGATCTTAATCTAGTTTTGATTTAAGATGTTTCACCTTCACTCCTAACGATATCTCTCAAATGCCAAATGATTATATTAGTAACAAATTTAAAAAAACAAAATACATTGGCACAATCTAAAATGTATAAAAACCTTCAAATATGTTTTAAGTTGGACAATTGGAACCATTTCACACTACCAACAACAATAACAAAGCAAAATACAAAAGGTGCGACGGACCAATGGAGCTCGAAGCAATTCGTAAGAGGTTAATAGTGTCTCGATAGGACCTCTTACGCACAAACACAACCAATTAACCGGAAACGAGGGGTGCAGTGAGAGAGGAAGAAGATGAAGCAAGGACGAAAGGAAAAAGTAGGATTGATTAATAGATTGAAAGAGGATATTTTTATCAGTTCACCATCCCATGGGTGTGCAGGGTTTAATACAGGAGGTGAGAATGCAACAACCCACTTTTAATTGTTATTAACATTTTTTTTCTTTTTTTTATTATATTAATTTATTTATTTTATTTAAAACTACCATCTTTAGATCAATCAATAAAAACATAGTGTATACATTAACACTCGTACGGATTAATTTGTCTCAAATTTTTTATACAATGATAACAATAAAATTAAAATCTATAATGTCGTGTAAATTATCAAATCTTTATTATTAAGTTGGTTCTAATTATATTTTATATATAAAATTTAGATGAGCTGCAATCATAAAAAATATGAGTAGTTATACTTTGACAACCACACGTGTCACACACCCACTTTACAACCTTACGTGGCGCTGATGTGGCCAAGATAAATGACGTGTAAAAAACATTTCAGTGTGGCACTAAGAGTCTTTTTTAGGGTTTACATGTTTGGGGTTTTATCTAGAAGGTTGTCCAACATATTCCATCAAGGGTTGAGAAGCAGTGAGTTAGAATCTCAGATCTCTTGAATTTCGCCATTGCTATCGCCGCTCGCTGCCGTTGTTGTCGTATCCGCTGTTGTTGCCGCCACCATCATCGCCACCGTCGCTTGCCATCGTCGATGGTCTCCCACTGTCGCTCGCCACCGCAACCACTGTCACACTAAATCTCCCTTATGCAAATGGGTGGACTAGATTCATATCACGTTTCAAAATTTAAATTTAGATATTTAAAACCTAATTATGTCCTTTCATAACAAAATACCTTAAATGTCCTTCAAAAAGAAAAATCTTATTTTACCCTTATCTACGTGTACAATTATACCACATCAGCAGTTAGCATCTGATTGTATGTCGGTTGTGGTTATCAAAGCAAAGTTTTTCAAAAAATATATAATAAGTCTCAAAAGTGAAGAAAAAAAGTTTCTGCTTATCAATAAAAGAGTATGCACATTAATAGAAAATTAGAACTTATATTGTTTTGGAATATGAATTTAATATTTAGTAACTTAATCCAACTTTATATTGAAGTGGATTTGTGTGCATGTATTAATATGACATATAAATAAAATAACTTAATAAGTTAATGTATATGTAGTTCATGTAATTCCACATACTAACTGTACACTCAAAGTTTCACTATATATATATATTTCAAATAAATACCTAATAAAAGTTTTACATAAGATTATACATAGCTATTTTCATTACATTATTTTCATCAATCCCTTAGATCAATCTAAATAAATTTCAAGCAAATTTCAACAGTGATAATACAGATTTAAAATATAAATACCAAAAGAATAATGTTGCGGAAGACTTGAAAATTGTTTACTCATGTATGAAAACAACTATTCATTCCTTTATTAAATCTTCTAACGAATAAAACTTTTGAAAGACATAGGTTGGTTTATTTAAAATTATTTAAAATAAGTACGTTTTCTAAATAATCACTTATTAAGAAATATTTATGATTTACGAATTAAAATGGGCCAAATCTGCTTTATTTTTATCAGATAAATATTTTCAAAAAAACACCCAGACAGAACTTGGTCCATAATTTATCAACAAAGAACTTATAGTGTTGAATTATGATATAAAACTACTTTTATAGATATTGTATCAACATGCAAAACAAAGGAAATATTATAGTAAGTTTACATTTTAAAAAAGCATATGAAAAACTAACATGCTACGTAACAAAATAATGTGTTTCGATATACTTTAGAACAAATTTTAAATAGTTCATTCCTTCACTTGTGCAAAGTGATAGGTTAATATAGTTTCTGTGCGTGTAACAATTAAAGAATGACGTGTAAAATAAACAAGAATTGTTAGGAAATTGATTGAATCAAGAACTATATAAAATAATTTATATAAATAAAAGAAAATTAAAAAAATAGTGGTCAAAGAAACCCTCACCGGAAAAAAGGATCGAGCAAAAAAGTAAAAATATATAATATTTAAAAATAAAATAACAATAATCATAATTGTGATGAGTGTGAATGGTAATAGGTATTTTTGTGCCTGTGATAAAACATAAACACAAGTACAATTCGAAGATTATCTAAGATTGATACTGATTTGTGATCCAAACGCAACGTTGGAGAGGTATCAAACATCAGAAATGGCTTCCTTCGACTCTTTTGAGGATCAATCACCAACAAGGGGACATTATGAAGATGACAACAATTACTCAGGCATGGGCATGGAATATGATTCTCAGCATTACGATTACGATGATCAACAACCTCAACCCAATGCAGATCCAAATAACAGTGATTTCAACAATAACCCACAATCTCCTTCTGTTTATGGCTTTGGAGTTTCCACCCCCAACCCCGACTATGTTTCCCCCTTCGAATCCAATCCCGCCGATGACACAACCTTCACCTCCGACGGACCAATCCTCCCTGACCCATCTCAAATGCAAGAGGAAGGACATGCCAGACGTGAATGGCGACGGTGACATTTATTTTCATTTCAAAGCTTTTTATGATTTCGTTTTGTTTCATAGTTTTTTCCCATGCAAAAGAATTTGTTCCTTCCAATATATCGTTCATTTCTTATTTGAATGGCTTGTGTGATTTGGATGGGAAGAAACTACTTGAAAAAATCATTTAAATGTTTAATGGTTCTATAACTTTGTATAGATTTGGTAATGTTTTGTAATAATGAATGTTGTGTTTATGTATCTCAACTGCTATATGGAGTCTTTGGATAAATAAACAGAAAGAAATCTTTGTGGTGGTTATTATTCTTGTGTATATGTGTAGATAGAGGTATGTTTTTGTATTAGTTATTCATAAATTGGAATTTGTTTTCCTGATAGTGTAATTTTTCTTTACATTTTGTAATGCAGTTTGAATGCCATTCATCTGGAGGAAAAAGAGAAGAAAGAGAAGGAGATGCGAAATCAGATTATAAAGGAAGCTGAGGAGTATAAAGAAGCATTTTATGAGAAAAGAAAACTCAACTGTGAGTCCACCCAAAAAAACAATAGGGAAAGAGAAAAGGTAGAAATATACTCCTAATATACTTAATTTAATTCTTGTATTATTTTTGTGAATCATGCATTCGTTTTAGCATTGTCATAGTTCCTTGTTTGTATGCAAATGAAGAAGAGAATTTGTGCAGATACAATTGGCGAATCAAGATAAATTTCATAAAGAAGCTCACCTACATTACTGGAAAGCAATAGCTGAGATCATTCCACGAGAGGTTCCTAATATTGAGAAGAGAAGAGGAAAGAAAGAAGCTGAGAATAATAAGCCTTCAGTTCATGTTATTCAAGGTCCAAAGCCGGGGAAACCTACTGATCTAGCAAGAATGCGCCAGATGATTTTAAAGCTTAAGCAAAATCCTCCTTCTCATATGATGCCACCCAAAGAAGAAAAGGATGCAAAAGATGACAAAGATAAGAAAGATGCAAAGGATGACAAAGACAAGAAAGATGCAAAGGAGGGGAAGGATAATAAAGGTGGGAAAAGTTCAACACCAACTTCAACTACAAGTGTTGCAGGAAATAAACCTACTTCCCCTGCAAAAGATGTTGCTGCTAATGGTGGACCACAAGATTCTGGTATAGTTGAAGGTGAGCAGGTAGCTAGATCTGAATCAAAGACTACTTAATGATGAAGGCAATTTTTTTTTACAGCAGTTCTTTTTTAATATACTTTGCATTTTTTTTTTTTATCTTGCTAAATTTTGTTGCTGTATTAATGGAGAATAAATGTTGGTCAGTTGAAGATACTTTAGGCTTTGCTATAAGCCAACAGAGAGCATTAATCCAAATTATTATCCTACTTATAGGTTTTCAAAGGAAATCTTTCAGGGTCTGAAACTTCTTATTAAAGAATATTTCTTCAAGAATTTTCTTTTTATTACTTATGATTATCTTGTGAACAAGAGCTTAACTTTGTTTTATTGTTAATTCAAAGGGTTTTGCTTTGCTCATATCAACCTTTAATTATATAATTGAAGTTCTCAAGTGTAGAAGTTGCTTGCCTCTTTACATATAGTAGCTTCTTTATAGCTCAAACAATATAAAACATGATTGCAAGATAATAATTAAATAATCATTTAGAAGATGTTTGTGTAGGTTCACAATAGTTTTCATTTTCCATTATAATTTTTTTATCAAATTACCAAATAATGTATATATATAGGGATTGGAAATTATAATATATTTTAATCTTGTTATTTAACTTTGTTTTATGGATAATCCGGTGAAATTTGACATGTTTTAGCTAATTAAAATTAGTTAGAAAGGAACACTGAGATACAATAGGCTCAGATACTTAATTAAGAATAGTAAATGAGTTAATTGTATAACATTATCTTTAAATTAGTCCCATTGTGAAATTTTATGAATTCATTTGTGCAATTTACTGTGTTTGTTATATGTATGCAACTGGGCCAGGTTTGATCATAAATTCATGATTTATAAGCAAATATAAAATTGTGTTTTCATCATTTACTACAAAAATCACATCTACAACAATAATAACAAGTTTTTTGTACTAAACAATGTACTTGAAATTGAATGATGTCATTATGTTCATTGAATATCAAATTTATCTAAAAGTCGTCATATAGTTAAATATATTAAGTAGCCTAAGCTTATAATATTTAAAATTTTGAATTTTCTCTGTTAAAAATATTTTCCTTCAAATGTTTGTCTAAATTGTTAGTTTGCAAAGGCTAAAGTAATGTAGTTTTCTACTGCTTACTATCTTCCTAAATGATAAAAATGAGATGTTCGAATTTCATTGACAATTTTGATCCTAATTCTTGTCATATTTATATCCATCTCTTCCACCCAAGTTAACAATAACAATAAAGACTCGATAAAAGAGATTACTTAGCACTTATTGTGAATTCTTGACTACCATTTTTTTTTTCGTTTTATTTTTCACAGCAACTACAGTAAAATATTCATTACAAATTAGTTTTAAACATTAAATACATTTTATCATTTTGTAACTTCTATATTAAAATGAAATTATATCATATCTCCAACAAAAGTATTTTGAAAATTTTAAAGCATTTTCTTAAAAAATTGGACCAACACCTTAGTTGCATAATTTGAAGCATTCTATAATAGTATACATAGATGAAATTTCATTCAAACACCATACAATACGTTTGACATATAACAAGTCCCAAAAATATTAAACGTGTTAAACAAAATGTTGAATAAACCAATATAATAATGTTTATCTCTTTACTAAAACTCATCATTATGCTTTATTTAGAGGACTAATTCCTTCTTTGTTTTGAGCATCACTTACTTTAGCTTAAATTGTCACCACCTACGTTATATTACATAAACTTATATTATCGGGACTATATATAATTAGATAAAATAACTCAATAGACGCTTTGTTTGGAAAACCTTTTGTAATATTAAAAATGATATGTTGTTACTTTGGGGAATTTTTTCGCCTAACTAAGGTTAACAGAAGTTAAAGATTGAAGCCTTCTAAAAATGAAATTTGATTAATAACCCAAATAACCAAATGCAAAGTTTTAATTAAAGATATAATTATATTTAATGATGAATTAAAATTTTTGAAGTAATGTTATTTAAATATAATTTTAATAATTAATACTAATTTTATAATTTTAATATTAAATAATAATATTTTATTTATTAAATTTTTTAATTGACAATTAAAATAAATAATAAATTACCATTTGTATATCTTAATATATATATATATATATATATATATATATATATATATATATATTAATATATATATATATATATATATATATATATATATATATATATGCATATATTAATATAAATATATATATATATATATATATATATTATTTAAATATAAATACTACTATATATAGAAACACTAAAGCAAAGTTGGAAACATCATTGATCAAAAGTTAAAATTTAGAATGATTGTTGGATGTAATCAAATTTAATGAAATTAATTTTTATTACGAAGAACTTAGTTAATTCTGTTAATTTTATTTATTATATAATGTTTTAAATATTTTAAGATAATCATAAATATTTCAAAATAAAAGAAGATAAAAATATTTAGATATATAAATACTGTAATGAAAGTTTAACACATTAACATATCATTCAATGTTATATATACTTTACAATTAATAATTTTATAAATAAGCTTTTGATTTTAAATAATTCATAATATTTTATTTAATTAAGAAAATAAATCAAGAGAAATTCTCATGAATATATGTAAGTTTATTTTATTTTTAAACTTAGAAACTTTAAAATATATTCATCGACACACACAATTAAAAATAATGATTTTATAAAAACAATTAAACAATTCGAAATATATTTTTAATTTAATCTAATTTTATTCTTATTCAATCAAAATATGAAATATTCCAATTGAATCATGAATATTGATATAAGTAAGAAATATTCACGTGTTGTAAGTTGCGAAACAATGTTATATTAATGCTTTAAATTTTTTTAAATGTTGATAAAGTAACACAGAATTGAACATATTTTTTAACTACATTTTGTAACTTATAATAATTTTCTAAATATTTATACATTTTTTCCTTTTTTTTATTTTATGTCTTAAATGTATTGATGGAAGAAACTGAAATTGGACCAAGGGTTAATAAAACGGGCTCGAGATCACGAGGCCCATGAACCCGTTTATCAGTTCTTAAATCCTCAAAACCCTAGACTGCCATTCCATTCACGCCGCTTCCATCTTCACGTTTCCGATCAGTTCCTTCTTCGCTTTCTTTGTCTCCGTTCTGTTATCTCTGAAGGTAATCCCTTTCCACGATTCCATTTCTACATTTCGCCTTTCTTATTTGAATGTCCTTCGTGACTGTGTCATTCTGATTTGTGTTGTGTTCTGTAATTATTTTCGTGGCAGCGTGAAAATGTCGGTCAGCGAAACTGCTTGCTCATACGCATCTCTCATCCTTCACGATGAAGGAATCGCTGTGACTGTATCCTTTTGTGTTCCTATAGATGAATTGTGAGTGGATGTTTGAAAGAATTTATTTTACTTGTTTCACTTTTTTTTGTTATTGTTGGATTGGATTTTTGAATCAGTTGAAGCACTGGTTATTGGGATTAAAACAAGCAGAGGTTATTTTTTTTAGGAAGAAGAAAGTTCGAACCTTATGATTCTGTTAACGCATTTATGTTGAGTAATGTGAGTCTAATTTGACCGGTGTTTTGTAGTTGTTGGGATTCGTTTAGAAACAATTTATACACTGATGAAAGTGGCATTGGATTATGTTATGTTGCAATTGTGATGTGAATAGAAGATTTTTGAAGATGGAGAGTGGTTAATGATTATTGTTTAGATAAGTGGGTCTAATATATGTGTTCTTTTGGGAGATAAATAGTAGGTTTTAGCGTTTAATTACAAATCAATATGCTTGGATATGTTGTGTTGTTCCTTAAGTAATATATAGGCCGACAATATCGTCACCTTGTTGAAATCTGCAAAGGTTCAAGTCGATTCTTTTTGGCCTACCTTGTTTGCTAAACTCGCCGAGAAGAAAAATCTTGGCGATCTGATAGCAAATGCTGCAGGAGGTGGGGCACCAGTTGCTGTTGCAGCTGCCCCAGTTGCTGCTGCAGGTGGAGGTGCCGCCGCCGCCGCCCCTGCTGCTGAGGAGAAAAAGAAGGTAACCCTTTTGAAATTCTTTTTGTTCCGGCAAGTTTTGTTCAATCTTCGGTTAGCTTGTGGCTTTCTAATTTGTAACTGTTTTAATTTTATAGGAAGAACCTGAAGAGGAGAGTGATGACGATATGGGATTCGGCTTGTTCGATTAAGGACTTCTCAATATCATGTCAAATTTTGTGGTTCTTTAACTTTGTGGTTTCTTATGGATATTTTAGGTTTTCTTTGTGCTGGTTATTTATATTTGTATAAGACTTGATTTTGTAGTACTATGAACTTTGGAACGTGGTTCAATTGAGAAATGTGATGGGAGAAATGTTTACGTTATACATTTTTTCTTGCATATTGTTTTTGCCATCCACTGTTCTATTATTGTCCCCTCTCATTGTCCTACCCTTTTTATAATTACTGGCCCCAATTCTTCCACATTAGATTTGTTTGAACGTTGTTTTGGTAACTTAAGGTATTAAACCTTGGTTCTAATTTTTCAAGCAACACTCAGCATTATCAAAAATTAACCGGCACATCCAACATACGCCTAACCTGTGCTGGAGTTGTCTCCAGGCATTCGACAAAGGATTATCGCAGGAATTGGGATTCAATGTTTCTAGAGATTTCTTGAATTGATGCAACTGTGTATCACAGTCCTGAGATTTTCTAGTTGGCTTTGATGGCAAGTGTAATACGAGCCATAAAATCCATGAAGTTTAATAAATTACTTTGCAAGTTTATAACAGGAACGTCTGTTCTTTTGAATACTTGCTAGCGAGTGTAATAGCCATAAAATCCATGAAGTTTAATCAATTTCTTTGCAAGTTTATAGTAAACCTATATTACACGAACATCAGTTATTTGAGTATTTATCATATGCCATAAAAGAATATCTATTAAAGTATGATAGATTTAGACCGTGGTCCAATTTGGAGCAATTTAGGCAAAAATTTATCTGAAATGGGTTGATTTTGAAAAAGTTAATTATTAATCATATGGGTAAACACAATTTTTTGAATGTAAAAGTGAAGATTTATTTCATTGACATGATTTAAGTACGATGAAGTTATTTTATGTATGGACGATTAATATTAATAGAAATTTGTATTTTTTACTATAAATATAGTCGTGTCTCTGAATTTTAGTCGCAACTTTAGTTTAAATAAAGTTGTGTCTGAATTTCTTTTACCTTGAAACTGTACTGAAGTGACACATTGACACAATATCACTTTTACAATGATATTTTTTCACAATTAAGCTGTGTAATATTATATGAGTAATTTTTTTTCAATTTGTTAATTTCGATAAATGTTTGTCAAAATTACACCAAATAGAAAAAACACATGCATGCACATTTATAGATTTTTTTTTCTTAGTTTCTTCATGTTTCTGTACAATGAACATTCTAATTACTATTCCAGATATTTCAATTGAGACAATTAAAAACAGTATAAAAGACTTAATAAAAGTTGAAAATAAAAAAGCCATAACAAGGACCACAATGCGGTTCATTAATATCAAGGAAGTAAAATCTGTCTTATCTGGTTCCAAAACTTGTATATTATTTGTCACTTAAAGCCCATTGAAATTACTACACACATCTTACTAAATATACTACACTAGCACCAGACGCTCTCCCTCCAATTTGGAGAGGGCTACCATGACTAGAAAATACAAAGTACAAACAGTTGCACACCACAGAAATGACAAAGTTACAGGTATACAAATGCCAAAAAAAAGAAAGAAAATTAAGAAAAGGAAAGGCCATTGGGATAACCTTGTGCACTAAACTTCTACTTTTGTTTCTTATTTAAAAACACAAAGACACTAAGGTCAAGAAGAGTCTCTTCCTAGTGGAACTTGAGCAAGGTAAAAAGTGCTTCATCAATTGCTAATCTTGGAAATGGTTGTTCTAGTTCAGTTGCAAACACCTTGTGCTAGGAAAGGAAATTCAAGCTAGATGTATAAGTTGCTTTGGGGGTCCAATTGCTTGGAATAACATCTTTGGCAGTGAGGCTTTTCCCCGTGGATGTGCTTACTTTAACAGAGAAAGGACCTCTTAAAGGCCCTCTAACAATGCACCAATTCGCACCCCATACATGATTCATCGGCAGCCACTCACTTGACCCTGCCTGCCATTACAAATTTCCAGTCACAACGTATCAGCAATTGTATCTATTTGTAAAATCCACCACAAAAAGAGAAATTTTTAACAGAGAGATGAAAAGAAAAAAGACAATTTTACATATTACAAAAGTACCATAAGAATGAATATGCAAGTTAGGGGTTGATCTGACACATGGACCTATGACCTACCCAGCAGATATTATTTATTGTGGGGGAGAAATGGGGAAAGAAATTTTGTTTAGAGGTCCCCTGTCACATGCTTCGGGTTCAAAAGATACAGAAAAAAAAGGCACCACAAGAGGGACATTGTGTGCCAATGGTCAACATTATCTGAAGATAACACTCTGTATAGTATTTTTAATTGGTTAGAAATGGATCACAGCAACCTTTAGCAGATCATACAATGATTCCAATATAAAGTACAAAAGGTTGAACTGCATAGCATCGCCACGTGATCGTCCCACAACACTTGGAATTGGAATTGTCCATCCAATCATGTCCTACACATGCCCATGCTTTCTGCTCTTATTTTTTCTTGAAATTTTTAATGTAATTTACATTTTCAAAATTTTAAACTTGGAAGTCCATGGATAATTTAACAGCTCTATCTAATGTACATAATCAGTTTGATGGTATGAAAATTCCTTGGACCAATATGCAATGTATTAGTACTAGTTTATTATCTATTGCACTTTAATTAAATAAAACATTCGTACGTTCTATAGATATAAGATGCTACTATAGTGTATCTCATCACGTTCTTATAGATATGTGTAAGATGCTACTATAAAGCGGCTGTATATGACTTTCTGGAAACCGGAATTTCAAGGTTTCTTTTCTCTCAGTCTTGTATATACTGCAAGTTAGATATAATTCATGGATGTTTGTTAAGGAATGCGGTGAAGAAAGATGAAAGAAGCGTACTTCTTGTATATACATGGAGCCGATGTCCCCATCTCCATCTTCAAACTCCACAAGAAGTGATAGCCAGAAAGGTGTGGAACCTTCATTGACATGGAAGGCAACGTTTTTGCCAGCATACTTGCATGGTGTTCTGCCAAAAATACAGTAACAGATCAGGACAAAGTTCATCATTATCAGTATAAATTTTCCTTTCCTTTTTAAACCACATAACAAAAGGGTTGTTTCCACATCTTTTTCAAACATCTTTTAAACCCTTCTTTTCGATCCATCTTCTTTGAATCCACATATAGAAGATGAAAAAAATTAGCCAGTCAATAGTCAATGCTCCACCAGCAAATACCAAAAAGTCTACAGTGATTCACGTAAGAAAAATTCTCAACTGAAAAATGTCTCGCTGCATTATTATATAAATCATGACTTGTGAGCACGATGGCACAGTATAAAATATTACACAGTAATATCAACTATTGATTTTCTTTATCAAGTCAGTGTTTTTATTTCTCTATAAATGAACCACTTTTGAAGAAGTCAGACGAATTTATAGTTATATTATATTATTTACATAATATTAACGATTTTTGTACCATTCTTTTTCTTTAGCATTTTAATCATGCTCTCTTAGTCCCCTCCAACTTCTTCGTTTTCACTTAACCCAAAGTCACTGTCAAAAACTAAAAAACACATGGTAGAACCAAAAGACAAAAGGATTGAGTCCTTTCTCAACATTGTAACGGTTTTATCTTTTTTACTCTCTTGAACATTCCCACTGCACAGATTGACTAAAAAACTCACGATATTTTCGGTGAAATTCTTCTTCACATCTCACACTCCGTTTCTCCCACAAATGGATCATTCAACGGCTCTATCTATCCTAGTATTCTAGTCCAACAACATTAAAAAAAAAACATAAAATGGTATTGTAAGTGTGAATGTACATGTGATCCATACCTTCGGTAAATGACTGGGATTTCCCCTCGGTTTCGGAGCTGACCGTTTTCACCGGCAAACGCCATGCGGCCAAAGGCAGCGCCACTGAGGTCGAAGTGCGTTCGGTCAGACGGGCAGCCCGGGCACTCATCCGTTACTATAACCGTCACTGCCCGCTTGGAACATATGCTTTGGTCCAAACACTTCACCTTATAACAAGCCCCGCACCCTTCTCCCTTCTTAAACAACACCGACCCCACTGCACCCACCCTTGCCTTCAACGGCTTCACGTCCACCAATGTACCATACCCACATGCCCCTCCTGATCCAATTCATTCGTCAAATTCAGTTCCTCATTCGCAATCACACAACAAAACTCGTTTTAAAATGTGTTAGAAACTGGGTTAATCATGTTAATTATCAAACTTATAACATAGTTAATTATGTGCATGTAATTCATATAGCAACTAAAACTATAGGTACTTGTTTAGGTTTATTTGCACTTCGCATTATTGAGTCAACTCGCGAGTCAGTTTCAGTCCTTACCGGTGCTACCGTCTCCTTCGGGTTCGCCGTACCACGTGGCGGTTCCCGGGTACCAATGTTGGTCCAGGACACTGTGAGGAGTCTGTCCTTGCGCGTATACTAGAGCAATGCTAAAGCACGTGCTCAGAAAAAACACGGCGGAGACACGGTGGCGCTGCATTTTGAGAGAATGAGTGTGTCGGCTCCGGCAAGCTCGGAGCCCGAGAAAGCAGTTAAAGGAAGTGTTGCCGACAGTTATTGATTGATGGCGGCGGGATTTTTTTTTTTTTTTTTTTTGCTTTT